>Ga0126337_10000027_pt1 | contig 42539 bp, 25 predicted proteins | sample DipCmetagenome_FD_92527 | JGI IMG/M metagenome (GOLD analysis project Ga0126337, IMG submission 92527) | Coral microbial communities from La Bocana,Puerto Morelos, Mexico - Diploria C A metagenome | ecosystem: Host-associated > Invertebrates > Cnidaria > Coral | place: La Bocana,Puerto Morelos...
AAACTGTGGTGCTGCGTCGGTGGGGGTAACAAGGTAATTTGGTTATATCAACTAAGTTGAAAATGTAAATTGGCCACCGTAACTTGTTATAAAGCTGACGTTTCGAGCGTTAGCCCTTCGTCTGTCGAAATGTTTAGTAAAAGACTAAATTGTGTATGGAGAATAGAAACTGAACACGAAAACAATCAAAGCATGAGTTCCTCACCAAATAAAAATTTTAAATATTATTGTTTTGGTCTTATTTCTTTTCCGTCTCATCCTGGGGTGTTTAAATGAGATTTGAGTGAATTTAGGATATTTATTATATAATAATTTAGGGTAAATGACCTAAATTTGCTAAAATCTTGTTTAGACCCCAGGATGAAAAGAGATGGTACCAAATAATGTTTAAAAAATTATCTTCATTTGGTGAATAATTACTCATTGCTACAGAAACCATTGGTAATAAGCTTAAGGTGGCATGGCCACAGTTTGCCCAGTGTATACTCCACATTTACGTTTATGTCTGGAATACATACATCATCATATCTTACATCGTATGAAGCAGTGTTCTCCATAGACTTAAAAGTAGTCAGTGGAAAATTTAATGTAGCCAGCACTTGCAAATCCAGCATCCGAACAGCTAAGCTTCTAAATTTAAATTTCCTTGTTGGGGTATGTCACGTTCACACCATCTGCTCTTTGAAACACTCACGACACTGTTGCTGGAACTTAAGATTTTAAGCACAAATTTAAGCTACACTCAAAATTCTAATAGAAATACAAGAATCATTTTCTGTGGTTTTGTCTAACAAAAGTAGCCAGCACTTAAGACTCAAGTAGCTGGCGAAAACGCAGACTGCCGGTGCTTCTGGAGAACACTGTATGAAGTGAAGTTGTTTCAATTAATAAATTGCAATTTTAGTCTGTGAAAACTGTCTTATAGGAAACATCTCTTTTGTAGACAGGCTTTAGGCAGATGGGCATCCAGACCTCCTGTGGATGGTCACTTTTTTTTTTCATGTGTTGCCTTATAAATTGTTTATTTGAGCAGGGCTTATAGCACATTTTGGATGCCGATTTTTCAAGTCCTGGCTAAAAGCCTGCTTGTAGATCACCTTCAAAATAATTATTAGTGAATATGCTAGGTTTTATCTGATTTTCTTTCCTTTTCCCACTCTTTTGTTTTTGTTAGTGGCTATTCAAATGTGATAATGTCCAGTACACCATAGTCCCTGTCAGTGGAAAGGAGGATTTAGCAAGGGCTTATCATGAACACTCTGAACAGGTAAAATGCCATATTTGTATTCTCAGTATGAAACTGGTAACCAGCTTGCAAATTATGGAGGCTTATGCTTAGGAATATCATTAACGAGTATTTGTATTTGAAAAGACTCCTGTGTTAACTTCGGTTGTGAGCTACTTCCAGTCCAAAACTGAGAAAATGAATATTGCCAGACAGCAGTATTATAAGATGTACATATTATCAATAACCATGACCTGTTGTTGCTTATAATAACTATAGGCTATGCTATGAGATGAATGACAATGTTTTAGTCCCTCATGGAACTATAAATCCCCACTCTGCCTGAATCCCCCTTCCCATTTTATTCCTTACATGGTCAATGTCGTGCTAAATTATCAGAGAAGAAATTAATTTTAAGTCCAGTTTTGACCATTGCTTTAGCTTTAAATCCACAGGGAAGGCAAAACTGTTCAAATTTGCATAGTATGTGGAACTTGCCACTCTGTACTTAAATATTGCGTTCATTTGCTCAGTTTTTGCGATCTCTTCCCCACAGATTTTAGAGCAAAGATACTGCTTGTATTAACAGGAAAGGTTAATTGGAAACTCTGCTTGTCATGGATGGCAGCATTGGATTTTAGTTGAGCCATGTGCTAACCCCTGGTGACATATCATCCCATATTTCAGCAGATATCCCAAATGTTTGATGCTGTAAAACTTGACACTTAACTGGTTTCTCTTTTAATCATCCAGCTTAAACACATCTTTATGGTAAACTGTGGTGCAAATTTGAACATTCTTGAGATGTTGGAACCAGAGGAAGATGTTATGTTCTACATTGCTGATAGGTAAGTGTAATAACCATGAGTCTTTTTCTGAATAAATGCTTTAATAAACAACAACTGTGCTGACTATACATCTGATAAACACGTGGCACTGCAAGGGTGCTTATGCGCATGCGCAACCTGATATGACATTGGATATTACAGAAAGCAGATTAACAGTGGATGCTCTTAAAATCTGTTTTCAAACTGTGGTCAAATTCACTCTTAGGATAGGCATAATTTCTGCTATTCTCTTGGATGCAGTTCTCAAGTGGCCTCCTCCTCCTCCTTCAGGATAGCAGTTTGGGCTTTTTCCCTAAATAGCAGCTAGTAAGCAAGCCCATTCTTAGAATGATATTGTGAAAAGTGAAGAAAAGTTCACTTCTAGCAGTAACAAGGGATATTGTAAAAAAAAATCATGTCCAAGTTGTTAAGTGTGGATTTATAATGCTCAGTGGATAAATTTCTGTCTGTTGGATACCATAGTTTACAATGGTCTGTGAGCTTAACCCTTATCTGATGATCTGATTGGTAGAAATTTATCATGACCTTAAACCTGGCCCTGAGAAATAGAAGGCTCTAGATACATGCATTGCTAGTTATAACCCAAATCATGGGCAAGTAATGTTGCAAATCTTGTAGCTCACATTTACCTTATGTTAGAATTCCATTTGTAGACAATCTAAATCGTACATGTGTACCAATTAACTTAGGAAACTTTACTATACTGTTGAGAAACGACAACTGATTATTTTGATCTTGTATAATATTTTAGCCACAGACCCATTGATCTTGACAACATCTATAACCAGGATCAGGTCAAACTGTTAATGAAGGAAGGGGAAGAACTGACAGTTCCTGACTTTGATGATATATATGCAGACTCTGAGGTATAAGGGAGTTAACTAGTTAGTATGTACAACATAGTCCATTTTAATATATTTATCAATTAATTTGTTCCTGTTATGGTCTACAGTTAAGGAAAGATTTCCTTAGGTTTTACGATTCTTTCCCTTAGCTTAAGTGTCTAACTACCTACCCAGCTATGCGCACACGGGCAAGGAAAGTGTTTCTTTTTACAAAGTTAATCAGTTCAAAAAGTTTTGCCTGTCTGAAATGTGAATAACACCCCTGTATGCAGGAACTTTCTCTACCCAATCTCCAGAGCATTTGACTCAATAGACTGAGAAACCATGCCCTGTACTATTGATGTTATGTTTGACCCAATTTGAAATTTTGTTTGGCTGCTTGAGGCTGGTTTGAAATGATTCATCTAAGTGTTGTCTTGTTTTCTAGGAAGAATTTGAAGACTCGGATGAAGAGGGATCAGAGCCCTCTTCAAAAAGAAGAAGAACAGTAGATGGGGTATCTAGAACAGCATGCAGTATGCACAAAAATAGTAATAGCAATTCAGAGGCTTCTGAGAGGTTCATTTTCCTTTAAAAAAATATGCTGTACATAATAAGAAAAGCCCTTATTAGTAAAACCCTTGAGGTAGTTAAACCCTCAAACTCGTACATATTAGAATATGTTTAAATTATTTTTTTTATGTCTAGCAAAACCTTCCTGGAAAGTGGAGTAGCAGACACAATGCACAGCAGGTGCAAGATTTGTAATGATAAAAAAAAATTTGCTGGATGGAAAGCTTTGCCAACCTGCACACAAATCCGTCAAACATGGTATCTTTTGTGTTAGACCTGCTGCTGGGCAAATTAAGGGCCATTCTGTTTTGTCCTGAACCACTAAGAACTCAACAAAATTGGACTGACTCAGGTCACCAAACCCTGGGTTAGGTTTTAGCCCTAATTAGTCAATTCTATTAAACACAGATACAAGTTAATCAATGTTTGTTTTCCAGGACTCCCCATTTTCAAAACGCAAATCAAAAAGACAATGGCATCAAAACAGGTAAGAGTACTGACTAATCTAATCCTAGCTTTACGCCTTCTAATGCCATGTTGTGATATTCTGTGGTTTAAATTATTGACCATTGTATTGATAATAATCCTACAAATAAATGCTATTAATAAAAAATAATGATCCGTACAGATAGCGGAAGATATCAGAATGAACATTGTTTTGCCTTGTCTAAATTATAAAATTATTTGTTGCGCTGTAGTTAGGCATGCTGAAGTTTGGCAAATGTTTGTGTAAACAAGTAACAATTAAATGAGTCTTAGTACATTACATTGTACTTTTGCATGAATGTAACATTATCATCAAATAAAGTTTTTATCTGACTACTTCAACAGGCAGGAAATTCTATATCAGTACTACGCTTATGCCTTCCATGGGAGTGCAGTAAGTACTGTACAAATACCAGTATTTAATATTTTACAAGATGTCACAACGAGATAATATTCCTGTTAAATCTTGTAAATCCTAGAATCCATATTTTCAATGGAATTTTTCATTTTATTGGTGTTTGCAAGCACCTTCAAAGATGTTAAATCAGTAATCTCCAACGATTTTCAGGGTTTCTTGTTAGATCTTGAAAAATCCTGTGAAAAGATTATCTAAGATGTAGGTAAAATTTATCATGAGGGATCTTTACAAGGATCACTGGAAAAAATCTTTGCAACTATCAGTTCATGGAAAGATACTGCTCATCTTCCATGAATAAGGTCCTTATGCCCCCTTACCTACTTGTAATAAGATCCCAAAGATCCTTCAAAGTTTTTCACCTGATAAAGCAGTTTATACATGTACCTGACCTGGTATAATGTTTAGACAGTTTGCTTTAGCAGGGTAAGATTAAGAAAAAATTTGGGTCTGATTGCCTGGTGCAAGTAAATTTTTCTCTTGGGCAAGTGAAAGTAGATGTCTGGTGGTTTGGTGGGCTAGTAACATTAACTTCAGTAGTCTTGTTAGTGCTAATTTTCAAACAAAAACAATTTAAGTTTTTAAGACTGCAAGATGAGCAAAACAATGGGTTGGAAGAATGGATTAATTTCAAATCTGGGCATACTTGATTGTAGGCAATACCTAGTAAATGATGTATGTGGTAAGGCAGAACATTATGCAGTTATAGGGCAACTGAAAACTAAAATGTGTTGGCCCACCCAAATTTTTTTCCTGCTCTGTTTAGTCAGTGATCTTACATATTAAATGTAATGATGGATGGGTATTTTGATTAAATATCTTCCTCACTCCATTTCAGGCATCTTTGATCATGTACGAGTTGGCCTGGAAAATGAGCAAAGATAGCAACGATTTGTTATGGTGGGCAGCAATTGGTTTGACTCATCAATATCTTTATGAAAAGATTGACAGGTATTTTGCTTTTGAAATAGGCTTTCTATAAATTTAAAGTTGATGAAGGTGAATTATCCGCTGTGACAAGTTATACAGTTAAGATCTCTGAGTTTTTGTGCCTTACTGTTTCATCATAACAAAACCTCACTTTGCTCTCATGAATGGCTGTTGAGCAAAACACTAGTGACCAACTTGCTCAGGGGTTAATTAATACCTTATTAACCTCAAGTTGATAAATAGCTAAGTGTTGTACTTGCCCACGGTTGCAGCCCAATAGTGTCTTTTTTTAAAACCTAATACCTTTGTGCCTTTAAAGTATCCAAGGTACGGAAATTAATTTGAAAAAGTGTGAGTAAATGTCTCCTATCTTTTTGTCAGTGGAGGAAAAAATTGCCTTTTTGGGGACGGATGTTTGAAAAATTGAGAGTTTGAAAAATCAAGATTTCTTTTTAGAAGTGTCTTATTTGTATTTTTTGTATAATTGTAGTGACAAGTATGTTACAGATGCTCAAAACCTTCATGAACATGTTATGAGACATAACCATGGTACAGATGAAAATGGCTCATCTATAAACTGCATGAGGATTGTATTTGATACTGAGTATCCTTTCTTATTACATTTGTCCTACAGTATAAGCTTATATTTAATTCATGTTTTCTCCATGCGTGGAGTTTACATAAAGTATACATGTGTACTTTTTTCACTTACCCGGTACCTTAGAATTTACGAAAGATCTTCTAGCAAATCGATATAGTTACTGCAAATTTAAAATCCTTGAAGATCTGTGAGGATTTCTGTCAAGTTTTGTAGTAATCCTCATTAACACCTTCAAAGATCCTTAAAGATTGTTACAAAGGTTAGGGTCTTTCTTCAAGCACTGGATGGAAATGAATTGCATTGCTTAAACGTAGTTTGTGTTACATTCATTTTGTTTTTTATTATTGTCTCCTTTCTTTTATATTCTTTTGAAATATGTTATCTGTGACTAGTACTGCAAAAGGAACTAAAAATTAGAAATAATATAAGTTGTCACTTAAGATATTTGTACCCTTAACAACGAAAACCAGACTGCGACTGTCACTTTACAGACATTGGTCTTTATTTGATAGCATTTGTCATTCCCGTTACACAGCCTGCAGGTTTGTGTGCTTTTCTTCTAAAAGTGACTTTAAAATTCCATATTGTAAGTCGAATCAACATAATGCCCAGCCATGTACTCAATGCTTGCACTCACTGACTGACTACCATAACTTGTTTACTGTTTGGTCAGGGTGACTAGTGAGTAATAAAAATTATTAATAATCTGCATGTGTTTTCACTCTTCGCCTCTCCTTGTGCTTCATACATACATTATAATTTGCTAAACACAATGGTGTAGAGCTTGAGGTAGTTACAATACAGCTTGAAGGGTAGGCCAAAATTCTTTGTTTTAAAATTATGAAGAGAGAATTTGGTTTTCAGACTCATGAAAACCGAAACATAAACGCTTATTTTGAATTTTTAATGCATTGTCTTCTAAAGCAGAACCAGAGATATGGTTTGAAAATTTGCCAAATCTTTTAAGGTTTTACATCAATTCTGTTTTTAGCTTTCCCCTACTTTCAAAAATAAAATTATTTATTAACTAAAGGAATATATTAAATATACTTTGAACTTCACTGATACTCAATGTGGCCTCCCTCAGGTTCAGGGTGTGGACAATGAAAGGAAAGAAGAAACTTTATGAATTTCTAGCTGACATGGGGTAAGATTAAATGCACTTAACATTTCTTGAATTCACTGCAGCAGTATTTTGGTGATTGTTTCATTTAAAATATTTATATTTTAATTTTTAACTATGATCTTTGTAGAATCCCTCTGGTGCAGAGTAAACAGAAATTCTACAGCATGGATTTTGACCTTAGAAACAACTTAAAGGGATGGGTTGAATCATCTGCTGACAAATTTGGGTAAGTTCCCAAATTTTTAAAAGAACTGATTGACAGTGTTTATTGTCACTGTTTGGTCTGTTCACAGACCTTTACCTCTTTGCTACAAGATATTCTTCTTTAAGAGCATGAGTAGTGTGAGTCCATGTGAGCGAGCACAGAGCAGGAAACAACAACAAAGCAGGCACAAGACCAATTTTTGTCTTTTTTTAAGGTCACCGCTAGTATTCAGGCTTTTTCAAATCCCTTCTGTGGTTTCTTTTGCTTGTGATCTAGACAAACTCTGAAAGACAAAATAAAGGGTCTGTAGATCGACTAGTCACTCATAGCCAAACTCATTACATTATACTGTCACCTGTCAAGTGCTACAGTTTAACCATTACCATAATTCATATTTAATTGGAATGTTAAATGAGAACAGCTCGATAGTTTAGCATGATTGATGTCAGCATATCATAAATCTCACTTTTTCCATTGATAGGAAATAGTAGACTTCTGAACATAGACTACTGGTTGGGGAATCCTGGCAAAGTGCTGGGTGGGTTGACCTGGGACAAACTTGCACCCTGTTTGCTTAGTTCTTTCCTCTTAGTTGCTTTCTGTTTATGGAAATTAGATAAAATTGTGGTATACTTACAGAGACCAAAGTGACACTCATAGAAGCATTAGAGGCTGGTTTTCCTAAGCGCATAAATATAAGCATATGCCATATGCAGATGTAGTAAGATCTTGATAATTAGCAACTTTTGTTAAGGCAATTTTGTAACAAAAAGCCACTACAGTAAAAATATGTGTTTAAGAACCTAGTGGTTTTATAAATTTTCCCATTTAATACCCAAAAATGTAATGACCTGCTTAGCCAAGCGAGATCAAGCAGGCTCTTACATCTGATTTACAGTTAAACTATGTAATGTAAGTTTTTTGGTAGACAAAAAATGCAGGTTCTTACATGTAGGTTTTTACTGTACTCAACAACACCTTACTGAATCTGTGTATGTTGCTAATGCCCATGCTTGTGTACTAGTGAAAACCAGATTAACAAATCAATAAAATGGCTCAGTTGTTCCATCAACTTATGTCACAGGCTCTAGGACTCATACACACTAGTTCGAGAGGGAGATTGTAAGAGTATAACTTGTAATGTTCTGAAGAACACAAATCAAGGGCCCTGAATCATGCTTGAATCCATAGTCCAAGCCTGGGTTGTTCAAAAGGTGGATTACCCTATCCACTGGATAAATCACTATCCAGTGGATAGTGTGGTTTGTTTTGTTAACACTTATTCAATGGATAATATTATGATTTGTCCATTTGATAGCATAATCCACCTTTTGGACAACTGGGACCAGCACTGTAGCCCCTTCGCCACCATGCCTTCCAGTCCTTTCATTATATCCATTACACCATAATTCTCATTTTCTTGGTACTGGACTGAAAATAGCTTGCAATAGAGGCTCATGTGCGGGAAGTATAATTAAAACTAGAAATAGTGTTCACTTTAGCTGCCCCGCTTTTGATATTCCGTTTATTGGATGTGTATTGAATACAAAGATTGTGTATATGTTGTAGTTAAAAATTAAATTCAGGTAAAAATAATTTTAACCTAGCTTGATTCTCAACTTCCTTTGTCTTCTAACCCTAATTATTCATAATCAATGAATAAGTAGGGTTAAGAGACAAAAGAAATTTAATATTTACCTGAAATTAATTTTTAACTACAACATATATAACTGCTGATTAAAAGAATGATCAATGTCATTTGCATTTGAGAAGACTTGCCACATTAACCTCAGTTGCAAGCTAGCTCCAGTCCAATACTGATAATACAAAAATGGTCCATTGAAGGAGTAGTACTAGCAGTTAAAATGTAGAAGTGTTTCTAGCTAAAGATTGAAGGGTTTTTGGTTATGAATCGATTCATTCTACTTTTTTTCAAGGCTGGATGAAATGTCTTATGGGTCATTCCATGTTCAATATGGATTCAAAAATAAGGTAAAACTACATGTAACCTATGTTCGCTTTATTAGAATTGCACTTTTCATTGTAGTTTCTGGCACTCTTTAGAAGAAAGGAAATATTTTGTAAGATAGGAGCTGTTTCACTTAAGATCACTTAACCAAGGCTGCTAGTTTGTTTCAATAGTCTTGGCTTTTCTCTTGGAGCACAGTATGAGGTTATCTCCATCTTGTTTTTTCAGCTTTGTGCAAGTGATGTTGTTTATGCAGTTAATGCTCTTTTGGAAGCTCTGGTAAGTTCTGACTGGTGAAAAACCAATCAATCAATCAATCAATAAATTAGTTAGTGTGTAATTAGACCAATCACTACCAGACAGTCACCCAGTCAGTCACCCAATCATTTGATGTGTTTGGCTGTTATATTCATTCGTAAATGTCAAGTCTGTCACTTTGTTTATCCATCACTCAGTTACTCAGTGACCCAGTCAGTCCATCAGTTCATCTATTGTCATTCTGTCTGTCATTCCCTCATTGGGTCAGTCAGTCAGTTCATCCGTCATTTTGTCACTCAGTCATCAAATTAACCATAGATATACTTTATTTTTACAGAATGAAGGAATGACAAAATGGGACAATTTTTTGGAGGCGTTAGATGCTTTGTCAAGGTAACAGAAGAAATCCTTGCAATAGACCCTGATTTTACAGTTGTCTACTCGGTGACCTGGCCTTTGGATGGCAGCGAGTCAGGAGGTGACCTTGTTTTGAGACAGACCTTGCTGCTTTTGTTCTGTAAATCAAGTTGTTTTTACGCTAGCTAGGTGTTCTACCAACTCGGCTATCAAGCCAATTGGGAGCTTGTTTCTTTGTGAGCTCGTGATATACTCGTAGATGGTAAAGAATACAAGTGAATATAATTTGAATATATTTTATGTTTGTCACTACTATGAAGATCCAGTCTGTCTAGCCGGCTGTATACTTTTTAGCAATCAAATATCAACATTTAGCCATAAGTCATCGAAATAGTTTATTTTGCTGTTGTCATTCAGATCCAATACCGAGAAACTACTGGAGGGTATCAAAATGGGCAAGAAACAGGTATTTTTCATTTTTTGCAAATCTAGTACAAGCACTCCAGACAGTTCTCAGTGTTGTTCAATTGGCGAGTGCTTGCAGCTTTGCAAAGACTCTTGAAGGTTTCACATTTTTATTATTGCTCAGCAGTGTTGCCTGCGTTATGTTGCTTAGCATCTAATTTGCTGAAAAAATGCGAGCTCTCAATTATCGGAGAAGTGACTCGATGAGGTGGTTTCGAGAGACTGGATAGTTGGTTCCTCATGGCGGCCTCCCGTCAAAATTCATGTCGTTTTTTCTCATAGACGACTGTTCCTTTACAGTGGGTGGAGATGTTAAAGCAGTAATTATTTGACCTGTTCTCAACCATTTCGTACATTGACTTATCCCGCAGCTGGTTGGTTTGCTTGCTAATTTTATCAGCTCAGAACACACCATAAAGCTGTAACCATGTTGGATTTTGTCTCTTTTTCTAGTTGATTGCAGTCGTCAATCAAGTCAGATCCTTGATTGATATGCAGCAGGTTATGTGCGCTGGCCATTTTCTGTACTCGCATCTCAGAGAGGTATGACTTGTTTTTATTTCATCAAACAGGTATTAAAGCCTCAGGGTGATCTCAAGTTCTACCCACTAATTTTTCGAACATTCCCCGCCTTTACTACTTTTTGTGGTGCCCAATTAAGAGATGAGAGTTAGACTCTATGAGAGTTAGCCCCCGAGAATTAGACTGGCAGTAATTGTTATGCACTGTGTGGTGGAACGTGGAAGACAACTGGTAAACCCTTTGTTTTGGAACGAACATAATGTTGCAATGCCTTGAGCTTGAAATTTCAGTCATCTCTTCCCCCCCCCCCCCCCCCTCCTTCAGCTGCCATTTCATGCCATAACGCCTATAAACGGTTGACTTATTTTTCCATTTATTTCCGGGCTCACGTAAACTCAGTTGAGTTCATTTACGGTCAGTTGGAGACTGAACTCGCAAAACATTTATGTTCAATTTTGAAACTGGATGGATTTAGTTTGACTGGCTTCGTTTGGAGAACGCTCCACTAACTGATCCGAGGCCAGTTATGAAAGTCTAAGAAAATTTGAATACTTAATTGTAACCTTCCCTTTCTGGGAACTTTTTTTGACCTGGCGAATATTCGTGCCGCGTATATATCTGTGCCATCTTGTCTCTCCTCTACTTAAGCTTTAGTGAAGACAGTGTGAAACATTTTCTATCTTATTTTTTAGGGTATACCAGATCTGGACATGTTCAGTAAACCAGCCGTCCTGGGAGCATTAGCTCGCTTTGTTCTCAATGCCTACGTAGCGATGGTATGTTTAGCAACCTACTTTAATAACCAATCAGAGCAAGTGCTTTTTTCACTTTTCAGCCATTCAGGATTAAAACCGAAACCAATCTTGATTACGCTTCCCCGCGTTTTCCCCCGCTTGGCACCGGTTGCGTAATGTTATTTTTTGCGCTTGGCACCGGTTGCACATTTTCCCGCGCTTGGCACGGGTTGCATGTTTTTGATTCGAGTTTTAATTGGCTTTTTGAGTTGTTTTGCATTGTCATGATTGGTCAGATGTGAGTTATTTGAATTTGGTTTTCAATAGTCATCCTTGAGTTGCTCCATGGTACCACACTCAGTTTGCGATTGAGATTCGATGGCGAGAATAAAGAAGAATTGTTCACGACTTCTACTCCTCTAACTAGAACCCTGATAGGATGCTATATGTAAAATGGCATTTGTTTAAGTCCAATTTTTCCGTATCCTAAGTAGCTGAACACTCTTCATCGAAATTTTCCGAAGAACTACCAACTCCGTCCCTGCTTTTCTTGACCTTTCTTCAATCCGGTCTGTCTTCTTAGCTTAGATATTATGCCGTCGGTAAATTAACGCACTATAAAACACATTTTGGCTCTCCTCAACTTAATGGTGTTGATACTACGTTAACATTTCTGTTTCAGTCGAAAAATAAGAAAGCAGCAGCTCTTCCTTTCGTCCTGGCAGCACCACTAGATTCAGAAAAAGGTAAGGATGACAGCATTTTGACGATACCACTTTTTACCCCAATCGTTTCATTACTTTTCGGCCCTCGATAGAATGCAGAAGAGAGAAACTCTAGGAAACCAGTGGCGTTACTCAATTGAGTCTCTAGTGTCTTAATGGGAACATTCTTACGTACTGCTCCACTGTGAGAGTTTTCTTACGTTCTTTTTGTTTCAGGGACTTGTCTCTTGGTTGGAGTGCCTCCAATTGCTGACGACTCTTGCAAAAAGTAAGTATCCCCGCGGGCTAGCTCACTTACACTCTAGTTACCGTGCTCGACAAAGGAAACAACAATAATAAGAGAAAATGAACGTCCTAGAGTAGTTGTCCAATCCATTTGTGAGCATCGTTTCGAATACCCAGTCCTAATAACCCAGAAGGTGCCAATAATCCCACTCTTCGTAAACGTTTGGTCATTTGCTAGGTCGTTACATTTATGTTTGTGGAAATGCTTCTTGTTTTAAGTTCTGACCTTACTTGTTTTCGTCTCCTTTGTAGTTTCTTGGGAAAAGCTTTTGAAATGGCCGCCAGCAAAACCAAATCCAGAACAATTCACGACCACTTTGACCCAGCAGGTAGGCTACTTGTGTCTTTTAAAGTTATTAGCTTGCAAAGAAGCCTTTGGGCTGTGTCGGCGAGCAAATGAAACACTATTTATCAACTTGAAGTCGATTAAGGTAGATTTCCGGGGGGACTCCCATATAAAACGGACGGGGTGCTCTTTGAGAGCGTGGGGGCGTGGGTTGAAAACGTTTTCATTCCTAAGAGGTATCAAATCTTAGATAAAGATTTTAAAGTCCGTCAGTTGATTTTCAAATATCTCCTGTCTTGTGTTTTTTCCCGTCTCAATACCCTTAAAGTACCGCAAAAGCTCCAGCTGTGGAGCTTTTAAGGCTGAACTCACCTTAAGAGGTGCCAACACCGCTTTTTAAACTCCTAACAGGTACGACGACGATATTCCCCGCCCTCGAGGGGTAAATTAATCGCCGTATCGAGTTTGCGAAGTTGACGTTTCAAGGGATAGCCCTTTATCAGGGCTAGCACTTTCTGTTATGCTCTGTGCAGAGACTAACTTCTGTGGTACGATCATATGCTCCGATAGTTTGTCTACAGTCATTGTCTTTTTGTAAAGCCAATGGTTTTACGCGAGTGAAGCTCGACGAAAACTGCGACCGTTTAATTAAGGAACAGTATTTCCAAAGGCAAAAACTGTTAATGTTTTGTTAGCCAAAATCAGAATCTGTACGTGTGCTATTTTTCAAGTTCGTTTTGGAGCTATCGTTTCTTTTTTCTATTTTTCAGTGATAGAAATGAAGAGTGAAGATCGTGGGAAGTTCTTCGATGCTCTCTCGGCTCTTCTCATCCCCAAATAAACTCAATTCAATCTGGAATTCCCTTTCCTCCGTAGCACTTCGTTATGCATATATGATACGTCACACTTCGTAAAACGTTTGTGTAACTCAGTATGCTTCACCGAGTTTCGTTTTTACTCAATACCTTTTCCCAGTGATGTTCTAAGCCAACAGATGTTTGGAAACATGCACATTCAAACTCGGTGCCTGTAGATAACAGTAGGCCGATTTAATAGGGTATCCTGATTTTGACAGAAAGGTAGACCTATAAAAACATACTGGAGAGTGTTACATCTTTATACGACTGGGAGTCTTTTACAGATTGGAGACCGCAAACGGAATAAAATTATTCTAGCTAGAACGGGTATACAGTGATTAAGGGCAAAATGGCTTCTCCGTGAATTCACTGAGGCATGTTGGCAAAACTGTTATCGGAGCCAATTTCACGACTCGACTAATGCTCTCAACCTGGATGTCCGCTCCAGGCTCTCTCGGTGTCTCAAGCATCATATCACTCTCGTGTGACAATTTTTGAGCTGTAAATAACGCTAAAATTTTTATCTCGTGTACAGTTTATCATAGATTAAATTAAAGGTACGTTACCAGTTGCGGTTTTTGATTTTCTGGAGGAGGGGGTAGTAAAGGGTTCGGACAACCTCGTTCCCAGGGCCAAAGGGAAAAGCCCTGGGAACGAGGTTGGGGTTCGGAGTCCCGGCGATAATTTTCCATGCTCCGCTTGTGGAAGAACAGAATGATTTGAATACCGTTGAGTACACAGGCTCACATAACTTCGTGTGCATTCATGGCTGGGCTTATAACGAAGGTAGCTTATACCAGGTGAGGTGGGTTAGGGGTATTTTTTTATTAACGTGGTGTAAAGAACCGACTTGCAGGCTCTGCAAACTTATTCATGACCTGTAAGCGGGGGTACACCTGAAGACCGTATTTTGGCTGGATATATGGCTGAAACGCGAGCAATCAAAAATCTATTTGCTCATCCGACATATCTACGTTTCGGGCTTCTTTGTAAGTTTGTAGTGATTTTTGGGTATATTTGGGGTTAAATAGTCTTTCTCAAAGGATAAGTGAAATTTTTGGAAATTGGAAATTTGGAAGATTTGATGTAGATGTACACCAAATGCTTGCCCACCAACCTAGAGTACCCTTTCGGGGGAGTTCAACTCCCAAAACGTTTTTTAAATTTAAGGTAAGAGCAGGGAGGGTTAATCTATGGAGGCTTATAACTGGATTTTTTTCGCAAGTAGATTGGCCAATAGCCAAGCTGGTAAGAATGATGTATTTGCGCAGCTATTTTCGTTACGGCTGGTACACAAAGGTTAATTTTAACTGTATCCCTTCTCCTCGCGAGTTAATGCTCTTTTCTTTTTTTTTCTCCTGTTTACATTGTACAACTGCGTAGAGTACTAGAGCAAAGGTTACGTGATGACGGTCATTAAAAAAAACAGTTGATTGTCAGGCATCCTTTCATCACGGGATCTCAAATCCAAGTCACTTGAATTTGAGTGCCAGTGGCACGTGGACAGAATCAAGGGGTGGCAGGTGTCGGGGAGGGGTGGGTTGTTGTAACATAACAGAGCTTAAACTCGCGTGTTTCAAATATACGTGAAGAGCGAGCGCAATATAACATGCCTAAGTTTGCTCCGTTCTGTAAAAATCGCAAAAGAGAACTTTTTCTTCATCATATCCAAGGCGACTTCATATGTGATCAAGAATTTGTCACACCCCTGTACAAAGCAAATAAACGAATGCTCCCCTGCACCGTAAGCTATCATCATTAATTAGGATAGATGTATGCAGTAGCTGGGGACCTACGATTCCTCTGCGTGATTAATGGCATGGATTATTTATTACCACATCCTGCTATCTTATTTTTTTCAAACTTCGGGGACACGCTCAAAACATGAAAATATTTCTTTCTCAATAATCCATGACGAATTGGTCGCGCTAAAAATATTCGTGAATAATTTGTTAGCCCGGCCGGCTAGACTGATATTCTATCACTATTTCCGGCTTTGGTCTGATGCCTCTTATAAGGTTGGCTTCTTCAGAACTCTTTATAATTTCTTACGTTAATTTAGATGTGGTAGAAGTTGACGTTTTTTTTCTTTTAATCGAGATAAACAAAAGTTGATCTCATTCTTTTCTTGAGAAAATGTTTCTGTTTGATTAACAAGTTTCTAATGTGGTGCACCGCCTCGGACTTGTCAAGTTTAATTACTGACTTCGGACTGACAACCTATCAAGCCCAAGCTTTTGTTTTATTCTTAGTGACGTACTCGTAATTGATATTCATTGCTTCGGGTTCTTGCAGCAATATTTCCCCGAGATCTTTGACTCAAACGGTTTTAATGTAATATCGAAGTTCTAGAATATTTCAATGATCGTTTGAGAAACTGCAGTGGGTCATCAAGTATTAAAACAGGAAGGATGTGTCAGCGTGAGAAAAAGCAATTTATTACGCAAACGATCGTAGAACAATCAGCCAATCAAATGACGTAAATTTGACAGCGCTTTACATGCGATCATAAGCATAAGACGTGAACGATCGGAAAGTTCATGTGTATCAATTGTTGATTGCTTTTGCGGTAGCTGTGGCTTTGCCAGGGATTTTTCCTTCATCCAGGCGAATTAAGAAACGATATTCATTCAAGCTGTGCTCGGTTGATATGTAAATACAGGCTGACATGTCGATCCGTTGGTTGCTGGAGTCCTTGTTTTCACTGACGGAGTACTGTGGTTGACCTTTGACGAGCTGCTTCGGAGTGAAAAGGTCTGGAGGAACACAATAGAAAAGACAGGACAGCTGGTCCCATAGTTAAATCTTCATTGAAGGTGTGAAAATGGAAGTGAAGGTATGTTTTTGGTATTTTCTGTTCGGAATGTTGTCAAGCAACCGCCGCACTGTTCGGAGGAATTGGCGCGGATCGTGTTGTTTTGGCAAGCTGACCGAGAAACTCTGTTTGAAAAATTGAGACGACCTACTTTGACTGAATTTCTACTCTAATGTTTGATTTACATTTAGCTGTCGTAGTGTTTCAGTACTTAGTCCTGAAGGGCTTCAGAAAGTGGAACAGACAAATTGCTTGTGAATATATTGAACGCGTTTCTTCATCGTTAAGCTTACTTTATACGGGCCTTTGACAAGGAATATTATACTGATATCCTCTATCTAGGGGAAGAATATATTAGTCTGTGCAATGATCAAATCAAAGTTTTCATTATAAATATTTTTTTTTCATATCTCTTCAACTGTATTTTCTGTAAGGCTAAAATCACGCAAAAATCTGTTAAAAGACTCCGCAAGAAAGCCATGTAAAAGTGATAACTTTTAATACCTGCTTTAATTACTGCACTCAATAAAACCCTAAAACTAAGAAATAACAAAGTTAATCCTATTTTTGTTACGGCTGGGCAGTTTTGGCAGCCACGTGTTTTGCAGGATTTATTCTAAGTACTGATGTTCAAATTACTACACTCGCATTAGCCACGACAATATTATGGCCCAGTTCGTCAACGCCTTGTAATATCGTAGATCGGCAATGTGATTCAACCGCAGCAATGCTTGTATTTTATCTCTAGTAGATATTACAAGATTCTGTATATATTAGGACCACTGATAAAATTTATGATACGTTCATTATCCGTCTGTTTGTTGTCCAATATTTTGTGACCATTTGAAATTCATTCTTTTTCATCTCAAGGTTTATTATTCATACAGATATTGTTGTGCGGTAAAAAGGTAGAAGAATGTAGAAACCTTTGGACTGAATCTTTCCAATCAAAACATTGAGCTTTCAGCATGATGACATAACAATATGCAAGTGTTTTGCCTTTGTTTTGATTCGGAAGTTCGTAGCCATTATGGGTAATATTGCAATATCTGTTTTCAAAAAAAAAAAAAAAGTTAAGCTTGCAATTACAGTAGGCAGAAGGAAAAGTTTAAGATTTGAATATTTTCAAAGTCTTTATACAGAGTTCTTTCCTGCACCAATGCTGAAAAGTTGAACTGTACGAAAGAAGCAGAAACCTCCCCTCAAGGGGATCACAGAGGTGTGTCCTGTAGCTAATATCGCCATGAGGTTTTCTTTGGTTAGTTTATCCTTTTGTTTTCTATTCTTTACAAGGCTGCACTGTTTTGGGCAATTTTCTTGGAATTCTTGGAAAGAGAGCAGCTTAAATCTGCAGTCCATCTTACTCAGCTTTTGGTTTTCCTATTATTTCTTGTGGTCTGTCTGTTACTCTTGACACCACAGGCAAGTACAAGTGCATGTCTAGAATGCTGTCTGGAACTTGGCAAATAAACTCAATTGACTATCATTTCAAGCTCAATAGACTATTATACACTGTACGTAACTTAGTATACATGTTTGTGTCTGGCTCTGGAGGAACCAGAATTTTGGCGGCAAGATGCGAGCAGTTATAAAACCACATTTCAATTGCTATAAATGTTATTGGCTTTCACTTTGACTTTCTATAACTTTTGGGTTAATCTTTAATAACAATGTCTGAATTTAAGCTATGTAGTAAATTTATTGGTTATTGTGATGTTATACACTAAGGAGACTGCAGGAAAACCTCTTTTTCACTTGAACCATGCTAATATTCAGCACAAAGACTGAGCAACAAAGGGCGATACATGTGATTTAATTTCAGCCTGTCTTGTGTAACTTTGCAAACTCAGAAATAGACAGCAGCTTTGTACATGTAATTGATGGAAGCCATGAAATGGTAGTTATTTTTATCTGATTTTTTTTTTGCCTGGTGTTATCAATGATGTATATCTTCTCTAAGAGTGATATTAGTTGTAATAAACCTCAAAATTGCCTTTCTTGGATACCTGTTCATGAGTCCAAATATGTGATAAATTCGCATTACATGTTTAGTTGATCACATTTGGATGTTTTAAAGAGAAGAATGCAATACTAATCACCCCCTCTACTCTGAAGCTGCTTAACAATTTGAAGAGTAACTACAGTTTACTTATTTCCTGAGATGAATGAGTTCTAGCCTCATCGAAATGTCCTGGCAGCTAGATCAGTTTAGCCAGTCTCAGTAAGTTATGTGCCACCTACATTACTTACAATGGATTTCTCTTATCCCGGCTCTTTATACATGTAAAAATATCCCTAGCCTTAACTGCCTACATCTGTCATCCTTTCCGGTGCTACAAAACATTTTGACAAGGTTTATATATGTCTATCCAAAATCCAAATTTTTTTAGCTTACATGCAGTAAGTTGGCCAAATGTTTTTCCAATCCTTCTTCACACGGATTGAGGTTCTTCTACAGCAGGAAGGAAATCTGTGTTTGAGAATTAATATTAAAGAGCTTTGGATTAGATTTAGTGTTTTAATCAGTTTAGGCAGTTTTGGTTAGCCAATGAAAACAGGATAATTTAATGAAAATTATGCCAGTAGAAGTTTATTATTTACGTGTACTTTTGTGTGGTTTGAGTTAATGTGGCACAGACTTAGTTCACATTTATAATAAAACCTTGTATAGAGTTTTTCTGTTTACAGTCACTATCTTTTCCAAAAGGGGACAAACTATTGAGAAATCTGAAAACATTATTGCCTGGGTTGTAACAAATCCATTTTCAATATTTTCCTACTGTTGGGATGTGAATATACCAAAGTTACCAGTGAGTGTTAATATTAATGAGCTGTAGAATTTGATTAGATTTGTGTTAAAATCAGTTTCTAAATTGCCAATGAGAGCCAGAAAATAATTGATGAAAATTTCACTAGGGCCTTATTTACTTATATCTTATTAGAATTAGTCATGAATATTCAATGATCTGAGTTACCAGAAATAATAACACAATAGAAGTATGGCTTGTTTAATTTTTTTTCTCTTTAGATATAGTTGTAGGTGGTCTGATTGATGCAATATGCAGTGAGACAGCATATCTGGCTTCAATTGATATTTTCTTACTGTTAGGATTGTTTGAAGTATTTTGATTTTGTAATTGTGAAAAGTAGTGTTTTGTGCCCAAGTTTGACTGACTACTGACAGCCTTAAATTCTGACTTCTGACTATTTATCTACATGTGATGAGTTGTGTTCTTGAAATCATAATGAATTGATTTCTGTATGTACACACAAGCGCTGTGATTTATTCAATCTGCGAAGGTCTTGGTTACCATAACAAGACAACAATTAGCAATGTTTGCTGCATATTTGTAAGGAGATGTTGAATAAATTTTCATTAATGTTTTGAAACCTTTATTGTTTAATTAAGAACTGAATAACAGTGTAGGGATTCATATGTTCATAAAGTTTTTTTTAAGAATCCTTTTTAGGAGAGACTGTTAAGAAATAATATCTCGTTGAATTGCATGTTTTTTTAAATTACAGACTGCTTCACAATGGGTTTTTAAAGTTATGCATTTAACCTTGTAATTACTACTTTTTGTACCAGTTGTGTAGTTTAATAGCTTTGCTTTTGCACAGATGTGTCAAAAAACATGTTTTGCATGACACAGAAATGTTCTTGGACACAAAGCTGTGATTAATGAGGGATCATGCAAATTCAGCTTAGAAAATGATATTGCCTGCTATTATATGGTGTAGTTTCATTTTCGTGTTTCCATATTCTTTAACGCTATTATAAACCACATGTTCTCAACATTTAGGTAAGGTTTTTCCCTCTTCTTTCTGCCTTGTGTGTGGAGTACTACCGGTAGCTGTTTTTCCGTTCTAATAATTTAGTAATTATCTCAACAAGTTTCAATTTCCTGAGTATGGTGACATCTAGGTTAATGTTCAACAAGCAAGCTGACACTTTGGACACATCTTGCCACACCACCTGTAGTTTCTAGACCTCATGCAAGGAAAATATGGTTGTTATATGCGTAACTGCTGTAAACAGTAAGGTAAGAACAAACCCAGAGTGACTATCCCATTGAAAACAAATGAGTCTGAATTAATTTGTGTGGCTTATGATTGCATGTGGTTTGGTTGTGACAAGCCAAGTTGTAGTGACTGTGGTTTTGAAAGTATATAGTTTGTGTTCTAATAAGTTTCACTTCCCTTGTGGGACAGTAAAATGGCTTTCAAATCTTCTTATCTGCTGTTTTATCCTAAGCAACCATACTTTTGCCAAGCAGATTGGAAAGGAAGGATAGGGCAGAGATTTGTGAGTTGTTGTCTCATAATTTTAAGTCGTTTCCTTTTGCTATCAGTGAATCAGTTTCAGTAGCTGACATTGTTATGAGTTTCTATGAGTGATTCATGAGGAAATTGTACCAATTCTCCTGTGTTCTGATCATATTCAGGACAAATTTCAACACATTCACTAGCCAGATTACAAGGAGATCTGTTATTTGTTTTAATTTCAGTAACTGTGTGAATTCAAAGTGATTTATCAGGAGTGATTTAGCTCTCTTTGATGTCTAAATGTGAACATTTAGCCCAACATTATGACTAAGTTAGGTTAAAAAGATGGGTAGTTGTATTAAACAATATGACGTAAAATTATCGAATGCACATCTGTTGCAATTTTGGAGTTTAGTTTGGGGTGCTATAGTTCTAATTGTCTACCAAAGCCTCTAGTAAATTCTTTATAATTTTGGTAAGTTAAAACATGAATTTCTTGTTTTGAATCTATGACTACCTGTGGAGGTAAAGTTTGATTACTGTATATAATTTTCAAAAGTTGTTAAGACCTGGGTTATAAGTTGAATTCTTATAGTCAGCCAAACAGCTACAACTAATTTTAAATTATCTTCAAAAAAGTACAGCTGTTAAGCTATCAGTAGCCGGATATACATGTCTGTTGTTTTATTCCTGGGAATTTACTACGCATTTGGCAGTCAGATATTTATTGAACATTTTCAACAATTTATGCTGCTAAATTTTATCTTTAGGCTGATAAATCTGTTTAGCAGCTTGAGGAACATGCTATATCTTGTACTAACTTTGATTTGAAGTAAACAATATGTTTCAGCCAAGGTCTAAAACCATAATTGACCTTTTCAAGTGGGTCACACAGATGGAAACTTTCTTACTTAAAAGGAATTCAAAATTAACTGGAAGAAATCCAATTGATGAAGAAAAATAAATAATAAAGCTAGTAAATGAAAGTGACTCTATTAACTCTTTTCGTTACCCCTTTTCCTTCTAAAATCACAGAATAGTTTCTAAATTATTGAATACATCTTCAGCATTTGTTTTAATTTCAATGATTTCAGTCAATCTGATATCCAGTGTCATTGTTATGCTTTATGCTGAGTGCATTCGGACTTCAGATGTTATTTTTTTGATTCTTGAGGCTCTTTTGAATATGCAAGCAAGGGAGTTTCTAAGTTGTAATCAATGTTTTTACAACTTACAGCTGTATCACCAAATATAATAAGGTTTTTTTTGTCACCTAATCTCATACGTAGTGGTTTCCTGTACAGTGTTGACCTAACTGTAGTAAGGAATTGTTCCTTTTAAGGAAAATACTTTTTTTCCCTGTAGGCAGGATTTGGTCACTCCTTGTAAAGGAAGGAACTTCATTCTTGGTTGTTAAGTCAGACTTAGATAATAGTTCTTGTATAGTACAAGTACATATAGGTAGCTACCGTTAGTTACAAATAGACTCTAAGGTCATCGCATCATTGGTTTTTACTGCTCTTGATTATGTTGTAAAATTTTGTAGATCTTGTCAAATACAAGGCATCTGGTTTCTTAGTTGCTAGTAAAAGTACTTTCTAGACAGACAGGCAGACAAAGGATGATTTAATGAATATTGAACTTTGATTTTGGGGTTTTACAAAATGATAGATTTATTTATTTCCACAGTTACAACAATCAAAAATAAATTTATAAAAGAATAATTAAGTTAACAACATATTAAATTAATTAGCAAAAAAGTAGGTGATAGCTGATCATTCAGAAGTTCAAACAGTTTCCAATTACTTTGTGACATATTATTAAACTGTGCACCTTAGAAAGATTGCTCGAATTTAATTGCATTTGAAATTATTGAAGTTGTGTGTATACCTTTCATTTTTCAATAATTTCAAGATTTTAAGTGTTCTCCAGAATTAGATCATCAACTTGCATCAAAATGTTCCTTTAAAACTTTGTTAAAATGAAAAAACGGAACCATTTCATAGATGACTTCTGGCCACTGCATATGTGTGAGAGTAGCTCAGCTAATCAGATTGCAGTATTTGCATAAGTATACAAAAATTATGTGCACTCGCTGCTTTTGAACCTATAAATCATTCTTAACTGTCTTTTTTTATGAGCGATAGTCAATTTTTCCCAGGGGGGGTACTCTGGGCTTAAAATGATGGGGATAATTAAATGGAGGCAAAAATCAAAACCCAAAAAAATCCCTAAGTCTTCCAACAATACCTAAAAAAAATCCCTGGACCAAAAAATAACCCCCCAAAAAATCCCTTGTTGAACGTTACATTTAAAACCCACAAGCGAAAGAGATAAAAAGTTCACTACAGCAAAAGGGAATTCCAGTGATGATAAAGCCAACTGAGTGAAGTCTTGTTGGATACACCCTGAGACACTTTACAGAATATTGTGTCTGACACATGCATTGTAAAGCGACACCATCGTTAACTATTAAACAACAGCAAAACATGTTTCTTTGTACTTTATTCACAGAACTATGCCAAGGCTGTGCCAAGGCACTTTGGTTTGTTTTTAATACCCCAAAAAATCCCTATTTAAATCGAGGCACCCAAAAAAATACTTGCCAAAAAAATCCCAGAATCGAAAATCTCAAACCCCAAAAAATCCTTCAATCATCCTCGTCATTAAATTTAAGTTCTGGAGTACCATTTTTTTCACTTTGTTTTGCTAAATCTTTATTGTAGTTTGATAACAATGATGAGGACATGAAGGACGATATTGACAGCTCTGTACTTGGGTTGTTGGACAGACTGAAGAAAGAGAAGGACAGAGAACTTCTAAAAGAGGTGAATTTTATTGTTCAAATATGTGTGCATTTGTTGGTCAACAGACTAGGAGTCTGGAAGGATAGCACTGTCAGACAATGGTTCAGTTGGCTTGTAGTCATGTGTGATTCATTAAACTTCAGATGACAGTAATCCTTAGTATCCTGGCTAAAAGCAGTTTCTCTAACCATCATTTTTGGCAGCCTAGCATTATTTTATGGTTACCTTACATGTGTTTATTGGATACAAAGAGAACTTTTGGCAACCAAAAATTGATCCACCAGCTTGTGTTTTGTTAGTGAATTGATGTTCAGGCCAAATACTTTTCACTAGGCTGGGTCTCCGTGGATTTTCTAAATCTTCTACTTCTCCTTTTTTTAGACTTCCTTAAGTTCTGTTCAAGAAAATGGATTTAGTACTTCAGGTATGTACAGTCAAATGTATGCATGCAGATATATAACTGGGTTTAAATCAAATTTTGTTAGAAAATGTTAAGAAAATGAGGCAAGGTTTGAAGAAATGAATACTGTAACTGGGTTTAAATCAGATTTTATTAGAAAACAATAGGAAAAAGAGGCAATGTTTAAAAAAATTATAACTGGGATAAATCAAATTTTATTAGAAAATGTAAGGAGAAAGAGGTAATGTTTGAAAAATGAATATCTGGGTTTAAATTGAATTTTGTTAGAAAATGTTAGTAGAAAGAGGTAATCAAAAACACTATTGCATGTTTCAACACTTACAAGAGTTTCAACCTTAGAGGCCTGTTTCTGAAAAGATAGCTGCATCACCAACGTCCTAAGATTATGTGATGTTTTGCTCTTATTTAGTACTATTATAAACAGGTTATTTCATTTTATTTGGGTTGGGGTTAGGGTTCACACAAGATTCCAAGCAGGATGCCTTGATTGGTGAACTTCAAAAGAAGTCAACATCGCTGGTAATGAATTTGAAGTCAGTTGTGAAAACAAAGGAGTCATCAACAAAAACAACTCTCTTTAGTCAGAGAGACTCGACTCTGCAGAATGATGAGGACGATTCTTCCAGCAAAGCAGTGTCACAAAAGAGAAAACAGGATGCATTCCTGGTGGAAGTGCAGGAAAGGGCGGAGGTACATAATAGAGCTAGCTCTTGATCGAAAAACAACATCAAAAGCCCACTAATCATCCCGAGCAGTTTACCATCTCAAAGAAATTCCGTTGAAAGTTTGAGTGCCGTATTTACGAGATGCTTCTTATTAGGAAGAAGGAACTGACTTCAACACTAAAACAGATTCCATCCCCGTGAAACTGTTCACTTACATGTAGTTATGTACATTTATTTTTTTCCACACTTTTTTTTATTGTAATATAGTTTCACACTTTCAATTCTATATATAACGTTACCAGACTAATAATATTTTGCATTTGATAATGGTGACATGTCGTCGCCGAAACGCCATGTTTTAATATTGCTTTTGTTTGTTTTGAAATATATTGGCAGTCTGTTACTAATAAATAGTCTATCTTGTGTTATTGTTATGATGATTGGCCAAACAGTTGACGCCTTTCAGTTGAGCTTCTGGTACTTCTTGGAAGGCTTATCTAAGTAATCAGTCCACTATAGTCCCAGCCACAAACAATTAACGGGAGACATTTTCAAACCTTCCATTGATGGAGTAATATTCAAAACACACACTTGCAAGAGGTTTAACTGTTGACATGCAGTCAAACTTTCCGTAAGAAATTTATGACAAACTGTTCCAAAAAAAATGAAATCAACTCTGTCATTTCTGTATGAAATTACCATGTGCAACTTATGGTGTACTCTTTGAAAATTTGATGCATGTCAATACCCTTTTACCATACATATATTTTTCGAATTGAAAAATTGGATGCTCATTGGTTATTTCTGAGTAAAACTCACGAGAGAATCCTGTTACTGTATTTTTATTTTAGGTGTTAAGTAAAAGTGCTCGCAAAGCACCAGAAACGATGGTGTCATCGATGGGACAAAATACAGAGGAAGATCCAGAAACGGTAAGATAACGATGGGTGGGATTGCTTTGAAACTGTGGGGGACGGCGAACAACATGTGTGACATCGGAAGACTACAATTCTGGTATCCGAGTAGTCAAGTATCTCTTGTAGTGAACGTTTCTCATCTTGCATCAAAAAAGTTTCCGTGAAAGGAGGTCATACCTCGAAATGGAACCCCACACAAGATTTGTTTCAAATTTTGTCCATTTCTTAAGTATACTATTTGATAGTCGAAAATTGAAATAAATAAGGGGAGTCACCATGTTCGCTTAAGAGATATGATGGGCTTATGCTCAACCACACGCATTATTTCATAAGTTCACGTTACGTTTTGTGGTAGCTGGAAGCAAAGGTTCTTAAAGCAATACTTGAAAAAGATCTTGAAAGGCAATTTAAAGTCTCGGGCACTTCGAACAATGTAATATATAATTTATGGAAAATCACATGTAATTCTATCCAGTGGTATATTGGATTGTAGAGTACTCCTTGAGAAAATGATGTCACAGTATAAGTACACTGATTTACTCTCCACTTGCAGGAGGAATTTTTGAGAAAGATTCGCCGTGCAGCACCCGCCACTTCAAGTGATTTGCATGTTCCGGTAAATGAAAGAAAACTTTGTTTTTTTCGCAAAAGAACTTATACAGTGTAGGTATTTGTTAGGTTGTATTTTCATCTGACGCTTTCTTCTTGCAGGTGTTGGACAAGCGAGTACAAAGAAGTAAATCCGCTTCAGAGGTTGATTTTTCGGTCCTAGTGCCGGTAAGTCTATCCTTTGGCTTGTCACGGTCTTTCTGTTTTAAGGTGTTACACAATTGTGGCTGCTTTGGCTTGTCCCGCAATTGTCCCAGTTAGTGCTTGTCACTTAGGGACGGACCAGTATTTTTTTGAGGGGGTGGGGCTATCTCGAAAAGAAATTCCTGCACAGCAAAAACTGCTAAAGAAATCGAGCCACGGGAGCCTTGGAGAATAAAAATTGAGCAAGTGCTTTCCACTATCCAGGTTCAGTGGTTGATTTTTGCCCCCGCGGGGTTTTGGCCCAGAGGCCAAAACTCGAGGAGGCACCCTAGGAGTCCCCGGGTGTATACATACAAAGACAAAGAATATTTGTTGAAAAAGTAAGAGATGTGTTTGTAATAATGGGCGAAGCATTCTCGATTTGACGAAACTAGGCGCGCACGGTCGTCTCGGGTAATGTTTGAGCAAGCGCGCACGGTGGTGTCGAGTTCTTGCAACCAGGAGGTCGCGCCTTCGTCTTCTAGCAGCATCTCTCAGCATTTGAAGGTCTTGCATCTACGAGTTCGCGTTTGTTTCGTCGCCTTCGAGCCTCGTCATCTTCTAGTAGCATCTTGCAGCATTTGAAGGTCAAAAAAAGGCTTCAAACGTTAATTTCTCAGCAGTTGTATACGCAATCTTTGTATTCAATACACATCCAATAAACAGGATATCAAAAGCGGGGGCAGCTATAGTGAACACTATTTCTAGTTTATAAAAATAAAAAAAAATTCAAAAAAAATTCTGTACATGCCCCTTCCCCCCAACCTCGTTCCCAGGGCTTTTCCCTTGAAGGGTGGGCCTTCAAGGGAAAAGCCCTGGGAACGAGGTTGCCTTCCCCCTCCCCCCTTACCCCCTCTCAAAAAATATCACATATCATCTTTTACATAGCTGTTGGTAATTTCCGTTCCCACTTCTCCGTTTTATCCTTCCGTGGGATTGGCGCATATGAATTTTGTCGTGCATTCACACTATTGTAAGACCAACAGTAACGGTTTTAGTTTCATCAATTTCAGATATTTCTGCTCCAGCCCGTTTTGGGCCCAAAGGGACAGCCTATCGCGCGCCGCCAATCATTATTAATATGTTTAATAAACACAGATACTGATTGATTTTGTTGCAGAGTTCATCCTCACTGAACTTGGAGCCTCAAAAATCCAAAATCCCGCTTGGAAGGTCCGGCTCACTAAAAGGACGAAGGAAGCCGACAGCAGCTGCCAGACGAAAGAGTCTGATGTCAGGCTTGAATGATGACTGGGATGACACGTTTGTTATCAGCGAAGGAGAGGAGTTGTAAGTAGTAACAGAGTCTGTCTCGACTTCGACCCCAGGCACCCTCTCCTTTTCGTTAGGAGAAGAGAGAGAGAGCCTGGGATCGAAGTTGAATGCGTCTCCGAAGTATAAAGAAAAATTTAAGCAAATTCAACCTCCCAGAGGAATCTGTGAACAGGGTGCATTTCGTGATCTATTTAGTTGTTTCCACTATATAACTATGGCCCTGGATATAAAAAGAGAACTACTTCTTTTTTGAGTTCATCATAGAGAACCTGAATCAGTTGTAGACGACCTTCAACGATTATTTTTAGTCGACGGACATAACCTCTATCTTCTCCCGACGCTTCTAAATCTTCTACTGTTTTCCCTATTACAAGCATTTCCAGGAATTCACAGAGTTCGCAGTTGTGTTTTTTCTCTCTCAGGTCATCCAGGCTTGCTACATGAAGTTTTACATCGATTACGCGCTCTCATGGGCACAACAGAAGTGCTACCAACATTGAAATAGTGTTTCCCCTCCTAAAATATTTGCTTTTCTTTTTGTTTTGCTTTTTTTTCCAGAATGGACGAAGAACCCAATGTTGCGTCAGGTGGGTTTTTCACCATAAAGGACCCTGCTCAGTTGAGCGGCACAGGCGAAGTGAGACAACGAACCAGACCTAAGCCCAAAATTAAAAGCCAGACGGTGTCTGGAATAGCACTTCCGGGACTAGCTGAGGTGTTGAGCAAGAAAAAAATCGCAGCAGAGGACAAGGTTTGTTGAATTTGACAAGGATTACGGTCACTCTTCCTGTAGGAGGATACATCACTTATAAAAAAAATCTGGACGTTTTATTTTCGATTACTTTTTTTTATCTCATTTCGGACAGCAATTTCGGACACTGTGCTGAATCATAAGTTTAAGTTAATGTACGCCTTCAAAACACGAATTAGACTGAAAAAAATGATAGTTTTACTGCAGCTCCAATTAAACACGTCGACGAGAAAGTAACGCAAATTCTATCAAGCCATTACGTATGTTAAGTCATGTCTCCATAAAGCCCCGGAAAGAGAGTTTTGGAGCTACCTTTCAAGTCTTATACAGTACTGTGTAAATATTTCGGTCGCTCTAAAATTTCGGACGGTTTTATTTTCGGGCACTTTTTGTCCAAAATTTAAATTGTCCGAAATTTTTTACATCTAATGTAAATCGAGCGCGAGACTAAAGCCGTCTTTTCACTCAGGGTAATAAGCGATGTACTTATATAGCCTACTTCTTTACTGTTAAATTGACTAGAAACTACTTCTTCTAAATCCGTATGTTTATTGTTTTGTTTTCGTTTGTGTTTTTAGCAACGCTCCCAGGGAAGCGCTGCCGAAATTGTCCGTGCAGCTGCCGAGAGCAAGAGAAACATGGCAGTCAAGGAAGAAAGAGTGGAGAAGGAACCGGAAAAACCAGCTTGGCTGGTCGAGGCGGAGGCGCGGAGGAAACTTCACGAACAGCGGAGACACAATAAAACCAAACAACAAGGAGAGAACGACAGAGAACAGGACAAACCGGTACAAAACGGCCCTGTTCTTCGTTCTTTGTCTCGTAGACCTGAACCAGTGATTGATAGCAATGCGGGGGTAAGCAAACATCACAATGTTGTGCTTCGTCCGGTGCGAAAACCGGAAGCAGTGTCGACTAAATCCGACGATGCCTACGATACGAATAGATCGATAAACGTTCGTCTTCGTCCTGTGTCTAAACCGGACCCAGTAGAAGGCCCAGTCGGTGAAAAGAGCGATAGTGGTAGACATAACGTTTTCTTACGCCCTATACCTAAGCCAGAGCCAGCTGTCAACGATAAAAACGAGGACTTGCCTGGAAAGTTTCAACCGGTGCGTTTGAAACCCATTGTCACACCCTATGATCGACCGTCGGGCTCTTCGACTTCCGACAACGAAACAGTGCCAGTGTTGACACAAATATCTTCCGAAACGATGAATACTAGCTCTCGACCCATGAGACCGGTCACGCAAGCATTTTCATCTGCAGTAACATCGTCACGCGCTCAGGAAAATGGTGACGTGTTAGATCAAAGCTCGCGGTCTGCGGGAGCAGCTAAAAATTCTACCGAGCATCACTTCGTCCGTTCTCTTAAACCAATAACTTCGGAGAAACCGGCCATTTCACGATCTGAAGCGGCGGTTTCCGAAGGTTCTTCTTCGCGCCCAAATGGCTCGCGAGTCACAGTTTCTTCGAATTACGTGAGTGCGCCTTACAAGATGGCCCCGAAAGCAAGGCCCAAACCGAGCAACAGGTCGAAAACAGTGACAGTTACGGCTTCTGAAGTGCCGGACCTTTCAAAAGCAAGGCGAACAAGTGTGGAGTTGGTGCGCACTAAAGTGGAGAAGAAGTCTTCCCGGCCTGTTTCGTCGGGCGTAGTTTCCAGTCAAGTGAAGACTCCTGGGGACCTGAGGAGACCCCGTAGAGCAAATGACACGCGAGAAAGAGTGGAGACATTTGACTCTTCTTACCGACCGGCCCCGACTGCCACTGGAGATGTGTTACCGCAGTGGAAGATTGATCTTATTGAAAAGAAGAGGACAGTTGGATCTTCACGCGCACAGACAATGAGAGGTGAATTTTATAGCGCAGTTACGGTTGTCGCGCCTAACTGACTAAAGATTTGACAGGAAACCTTCCATATAAATGATCTAGCTCTAAAAAGATAGGTGTAAGAGTAAATCCAAGCTAAACAGGTGACGAAAAACGTGAGATAAATCGATATCAAACGTTCCCTTAGTCGTCTTCAGTCATTCGAAGTTCGCAAACTTTCAGTTCACTGGTCAGAACTGTTAATGGAGTTGTCAAAATATTTACAACAACTATGAACGAAACTTCAAATCAAAAGTTCCCATGTTAAAGGAAATCCATGTTTGAAGTTTCCTCTGTACTGACAAGCAATTTTTAAAAATATTTTGACAACTCGACAAAGCCGGTGACATCAGGTGTCATTTGGGCGTGACCAGTATGCTAAACTTCAAATGTTCAAATACGAATCATGGAACGTTTGATATCCGTTTAGATCACGTTGTTTTCGTGACGTGTTTTATGCCTCGATATGAAGACGACGGTATTTCTGATGGGTTGTTATAAAGAACGGAGGCGTCAGTAATGCCAGTATGGAGAGACTGGGCTCGAATCTCAAACGATAGTCTAGGAGATAGGTATCGTCTTTCAGGCGTTCAAATAGTTGCGGCGTAGCCCGAAAACTGGCGAGCGAGGGCCGCGCTTCTCTCTTATTTTTTCGCTCGCCGTCTTTCGCGCTGTGGCCCAACTGATTGAACTGAAGAGGTAGGCCATTGTTTCATTTGTTGCCAAAAAATGATTCCGGAGTATGGACTTTGGTGATTCAAGTATTTTTGAGCTTATTATATATTGGAAAAACTACTTCTCTGTGATTGGCTGAAAGCAGGCCAATCTTAACTTTCATTCAGTGTAAATTAACGCGCGCACGCTCCCAATTTCCTCAGCCAATAAATAAATTAGTGATCTAGCTCAAGCAATTACGAATTTACACTACTCATGATATTTGAAGACTCTTCATATTGCACTCACCTAAAGGCTCTTGAAATTTTGAGAGAATTTTGAAATATAACTCGTAGTGAACTCGCATCTATACCATTTCTTATACTAGTAATGTACATGAAAAAAAACTCGATTCTGATTGGCTAAGAGCAGTGCAGTTTTAGTGTAACACCAGTGCAAATTACATATTGTAATGCTGGTATATGATTGGATGAAAGAAAATATAATCTGTTCTAAGCTAATGATATCACGTAAAAATGATGACGAAAATTTTGTGCGGAAACTTCTCGAATGGGAAAAAAAGCTCTAAGAAAGATCTTCCGTCGCTTCTTTCACTCAAATTTGTTTCATGTTTATATTATTAATCATACAGTTTTTCTCGTTCAATTTGGAATTAATTTCCACTTGTGAGTTTTTCAAAAAGCTGAAATGCGCGAAAACGTATGATATCATATACTAATCTATATAAAGATAATTTTCAATTTTGTAAATCGTACATAGCTACGCGCTCCCGGTGACAGATCTGAAAAAGCAACGGGTTTTCAACGAACAACGAATAACCTGGCGTTGAGTCGTACCTTCTGAAATGACAGGGGACGGGTGGGAAGCGCTCTTTTGTGTCCTAAACCCAAACGATACTATCACGTGTCCTATTTAACATATATTTACTTTCCGTTTGCGTTTGCAGAGCAAGCGCAAAAGAACATGACTTCAAACGTGCCTGTCATTCCAACCTGGAAGAGGGACCTGGCAGAGAAACGGAAACAGCGAGTTGCAGTCAATGGCGTTCAAACGTCCAACAAAAAAAACGAACCCAAGACAACTCCTGAGGTGCCTCAGTGGAAAAAAGAATTCGCTGAGAGAAGAAAACGCAGAGATATGTCGCCAAGTCAAGTGCAGCCCGATAAACGCGACCGCTCTCCGGAAACTCCCGAGTGGCAGCGGAGATTGGCGAACACGCGACGAACTCAACCGATTGTAGTCCCGAGAGGGCCGGTGGAAGATTCCACAGACCAAGTGCCGAGTTTTATGAAGGAGTTCGAGAGAAAAAAGCGAACCCTTCCACGCGGTAGGTATTTTACAGATTTTTATTTTTACGTGAACTTAAACGAAGTGTTAATAGTTATGTATTCCAATCCTGCACATTTTACCGCAATACCTTGTCAGTCTTGCACAGCCTATTAAGTACAAAAAAGGCATATTTTTTGCCATATTTTTTCATGTGCTAACGACATTGTGTTTGCTAAATTTGTGTTTGCAGACGGTAGAACTTTTCTGTACGTTTTTATGAGTTATGTTAAGAATTATGGGTAAATGTACCAGTCGACATCTTTTCGTGTGGGTGAATTACAAAATGTAAAGAGCCGTATTCCAGTTGTGTTGGTGAATTAATGTAACATGATTAAGATGCTGGCCTCCACCGCACTTGACAGGTTTAAACATTAAAATTTTCCCTCTTGATATAGCTCCAAGCTTGGTTATTAAGGGCTGGTTCACACTAGCGACGGAATCGGAAGCGCAAGGAGCGTTACGATCCAGTGTAAATCAAAAAGCGGAATCAGCTTCCTTCGCTTCCGTCGTACCGATTCACACTAGATCAGAACTTTCTTCCGATTCCGACTTCCCTCGCTTCCGTCGCTAGTGTGAACCAGCCCTAATGAAGGCACTACTTTTCACGGTTCAAAACTTGGGGAAAAGGAAATGTTCAGTAAAAAACGCGTGCTTTTGTAAACCTGGAGTGCCATCCATACATGCGCATCAATGTGTGTCTCTTCTTTCGTTGCAGAGGTGGCACCCGAAGCTGTGTGATCCACTCGTCTTAATACCAATTGACTAGTGTTCTTGTTAGTATAAAGAAAATTCAGCTAGACAGTTGTTTTCCATTTCGCTGACAATCCCTGTTAGAGCCCAGAAAGGAGTTGCAAAAGACCTGGTAATGAAAACCAGTCTCCGCTCGTCCACTCGCATACTTTACATTTTCACGTGTTCAACGAATGTGGACGACAGAGATTGAGCACGGTAGAAGAAAAGACAAGGATATTCTTCGTCCTTGGTATAATACCAAGCTAACATTCATTTTCTTTTTCTTTCAGGAGGAAACACAAGCTACGTATGACCAAAAGAAAACATTCGAAATATTGTTCATTACTTGAACCTTCTCGCTGTGCAAGATTTTTTAGTTTAATTTAGTGTAGAAGATTTCTTAGAGGAAGACTTGATTCATTTTGCTGTGCAATTTCGATCGCGGAGGTTTGTAAAAGAATAAATCATCTTTTTACAAATACATTAAGCACAAGGTGACAGTTTAGAAGTTGTAAATTGATGGCATTTTGGCCGTCGAAAAATAAGAGTAAGAGGGTTGTTTTTTTTTAATTTGTGATGATTGAATCGAGTTAATTATATCTGTTTTCACTTAAACAGAAACAGTAGATCTATGTAAATTTACACGTTATTTAAATGTTCGGACTGACTTCCAACCTTTGCCCAAAAGAGCAAATATATTTTTGTAGTATGAAATTGTTAACGTGCTCTATTTTGTAATAGCACAGGTTGCATTGGCCGAAAATATTTAATTCTGTGGAAAGGAAATGATGAATGTTTTGCAAATTGGAGAATAACTTTTTGTCACAATTTACTATGCAGTTCGTTTATACAATAATGCCTAGAAAAATTTGGCTTTCAACATTTCAGGCCAAGAATAAAGCAAAAAAGGGAAAAACCTGGCTCTGCATTTTTTTTTACAGGGCAAAAGATGTAAGTTGCAATTTAAGGGAAATGATGAATTTATCTTTATAGAGCTTGTTTTACTAATTTTCCTAAGAAAAAAAAAATCACATTTTTAAGTTGGCGAGGGTCGTTTTCTAACCAATAGAAGCGAGGTGCGCATTTTCTGCCGCAAGTGTTACTGTTTTTTAAAGCAGTGATCATCACTTCAACGAGTTATTTGAAGGAAAATTTTAAAAATAAAGTAGACTACAAGAATATTGATTGAGAATGTAGTTGACTTACTGTGTACTTCTTCCTTTATGATGTCTATCTTTTAGGTTCCTTGCCCCACGTCTGAAGTGCCATTCGTGTTTTCAATCTATTTTGCACTGAAAATGTTGATTGCTGAAAACTTTACCCACAGTTTATAGGTAACCCTATTCTTTGAGCTTTCACTGAAATGATAGCTTTTGAGCAGTACTTCCTAGAGATACTGGACTCATTTCTGAATCTGTTGTTGGAACCCCTGGTGTAACCATTCAAGTGAAAGTATTTGAGCACTTCTTTCACATATAACAGTTTTACGGTTTCAATGATCCTAAGTTAGCTGCTGGTCCGTATTGGGGAAATGTTGATCTAGTTTCTTTTCTTCTCGAATGGAACCTTGAAATCCATAAAATGATGAGACAAGTATTTCGTAAATACAACCTAACTCAAGAAAGTTTGGATTACACTAGTTCATAAAACTTTCCTCAAAACAAAATAATTTAATTTATACTAAATCGAATGTTGAGAGGTTCTATCAGTGAAACACTGAGTGTGCCAGAGAAAAAAAAATTGTTCCGATGGTAGTATGGTCTTCACCAGCCGCAGTTTCGGGAAAAGAAGCCCCGACCCGACCCGACCAGGGAGAGTGGGAATCAATCCTAGTTTATAGAGTATCAGTCAGATACATTCGTCATTGCTGTCTGAAAAACAGTGCTTTACTTGCTCATCTGGTCTCTTGATTTATATCAGCATTGGCAGGTAATTCGTGTCGCTTTTCTTTTTTCTTCTTTACAGTCTTCTAAATCTTCGAGGAAGTGTACGGATAGATCATAGTCAAACGAAGTGAAGCGTATCCCTAAAGATTACATTCATGAATTGGTTATGAACTCGCTACTCATTCAATCAATTTTTTTTTTTTTTGCATTAACCCATCAGTCGGATTCGACAAGTTCAATTTTGCAATAATGAGTTCATCTTCGCATTCTTGGAACGACTGGCGGGTTCAATGATCAAATCATCAATTCATTAATGTAATCCTGAGGGGTACGCTTCACTTCCTTTGACTGCAACGAAGATTTCGGAAACATTTGCTGTTTTGAACAGACACTACACGCCTCTGTAAGGGCAAGTAATGACAGGGAAAAACCCTAATTTCGCGGGAAAACACGTGTTTTCGCGTTATGTCTTTCATCGTTGAAAGCGCGGTTGCTGAGCCTTAAACAAACAAGACTGCAGAATGCAGAATCTAAACTTTTTGAGCGAATTTTTGCACTGTCCGAGTCATCGTAGCCTGTATTTAAATAGGATGTTGATGGCAAGAGCAATACCCAGACGTTTCTTTCTTCAAAGTTTTGTTGCGTGCAAAAGCACTTCAGCTTCAGAGAGCATACAAACAGAATTTGAACTGAACAAGAGTGATGTTTCCGACAGTCTTAGAGGTACCACGTTTGCTGCTTCCAAGAGAGGGTCATTCTTTCAAGAAACACCAAGGCTCCGGAATCAATTCAGCGGCGATTTATTTCTGCAGTCGTACTTGAAGAGAATCCTTCCAAACGAGGTAGATCGATATGGTCAGCTCATTCCCCCCCGGGGGGGGGGAGGTACTCCCAGAAAAATTTGGTAGGGGTGTGCGGGCCGCTTCCCAAAGCCCTTACCCTATTTATGAACAAAATCTGCGATTTTCTCTACCCTATTTATGACCTGACCAAAAATTTGATACCCTATTTATGACCTGATCCTTAGATAATTAGGGGAGGCCTGTTGTTGCTGGCTTCTTCTAGCCTGCAAAGCCTGTCCATGGATAAATTCATAGACTTTTCCTTCTGGATTTAAAAGATTCCGCATCCACACATATCTGGGTGTAAATTGAATCACCCTGTCCACACGTATCCAGATTCGTTCTAGAGTCCAGGATTCCTCTCTAAATATTGTTCAATAGAGCCCCGGGGGGGTACTCGTTGAAATTTTTGGTGGGGGTGTGCCGCCCGCATCTCCAAATCCAGACCCAATTTCAGACCAAAAAATGCTATTTCCCACACCTGTTTTCAGACCTGGCCTCAAAAATCGATACCCGTTTTCAGACCTCACTAGGAGCCCACTAGCCTGACCTCACCTTGTACGTGATTAAGCATAATAGGTAAAATTTAGCTGGAATGATATATTATATCTATTTCTCTTTCTCTCTCACCAGTTACTCGCCCCGGTTGCTGGGAAGAAAAATAATTTTATAAGCTTTCGTGAACATTCTCCCGATAACCATACCCAATTTCAGACCAAAATATTCAAAATCTATACCCATTTTCAGACCAAAACGGCTTAAAAACCATACCCTTTGGGGCGGCACATACCTATATACCTTATATAGGGGAGTACCCCCCCCCCCGGGAATAGAGCATGCACAGTAGCTGATTTACCGTATCTTTGGCACCAAGTTTGTATTCATGTCGAATGTGAGGTTCTTTGTCTCCTTCGAGTGCTCATTCGAGGTGTTTATGTCTTGCAATTTTCCCGTCTGACACAGAGAGAACCCTCAGAATGTTGAAGTGTTGTAAATGCACAGTCAACGTAGCTATGTTTAACAGAACACATGTTACGAGGCTTGATATCAGCCCAACAAGAACAGCAAGAATGTTTTGGTTGGCTGCCATGTTGTTTTGTAGCCACACAGTCGAGACAACTGTTACAACATTATTGGATTCAAACCTATCTGGATTTGACCATCCACATATATCCGAAAAATTATCGGATTCAAAAGTTTCCACTCTGGAGAGTGGATTCAAAAGTTTCCGAATTCACCAGTCAGATTCACTGGATGCTTGAGGATGAGAGACGTATCTGGAAAGAAAAGTATATGGATTCAAAAGTATCCGTGAACATGGCTGAAGAATATTTTTTGTCTGCCTATTCATCAATATATAAAGAGTGGACTGATCTTCACTTTACCTTCTCCCTCCTCCTTTAGCTCTTTATGGGCACTCCTGTCCCACCTCTGGATAATGGGAAATTGACTAGTAACAGATTCAACTGTTAGATTCCTGGCTGATATTTGGATGTGTTTGTTTCGTCTTGCCATTAAGACACGCAATTTATTTCAGGCAGAGCAGTACTTTTAATAAATTACATATGTCAGCTACATAAAACTAGCATTGCGAAACAATCACTGAATTCACTGTGCCATAGCAGAAGCGTTGCAGAGAGATCTCAGATTGAGAGCTATTGTCACAATTTTCCCAACAGAGTTTCTTGATGAGAGCTGCTTCTTTGATTTGATTTAATGTTAGAAAATGCTTAATCTAGGTCTGCTATGGTTTTGTTTCTAACCTCAGATTTTACAAGAAATTTGGGCAGACTTAGAACATTTTGGACACAGAGTGGCAACTGATATATACTCCATGGGACGAGAATGTGAACAACAGCCACCAAAACTAGAGCATTTTGATGCATGGGGTAGAAGAGTAGACAATATTCAGACTTGTAAGGGATGGAATCAGTTACATGATGTCTCAGCTGAAGAAGGGCTGATATCCATTCCCTATGAAAGGAAATATGGACAGTGGAGGTAAAAGTCTTTTTTTGGTGTGGGTGGTTGTCATAAGTGTAATCAAAACTAAACTGTTCCTTTTTGGAGAGTTTTTGTTTAATCCTGTTTCAATCTAATGGATCTGGTGATTGATGAACAGAGTAGCAGATAATGTGAAGCAGCCTGGAGTGTGTGAAGCAGCCTGATGTGAAGCAGCTCTGGCTCTTTGTGGACTCTGGCTCTTTTTAGGCGATCAGGCTCTTTGTAGGCTCAGGCTCTTTGTGGGCAAATTGCAAGGGGAGGGTGGGTAGTTAATCCTTCCTGAGCTGAGACTGGAAAGTTCAGGGTTTAACCACAACATACTGGTTTTATTATTCTTAGTCGCATATATCAAGCTGTGAAGCTGTTCATGTTTTCTCCTTCCTCTGGTTTGTACTCCTGTCCATTGGCAATGACTGATGGAGCAGCCAAGACTTTTGAGGTAGTGTCACTTACGCTGTTTTTGAGTGCAGCTACTGCATATCTTCAGTGCTATTTTTATTATAAATGGGTTCTTTTGTGCAGAAGCTCAGACGTGTTGAACTTCATAAAAGAAGACATTTTGATCCCAAACACTTGTCCAGTATTTTCACGAGTCAATGCACTTGGTATTGTTAAGTTCCCCACTCTACTTTGCGATTTTTATGTTTAATATACTCAATTTCTAGGTCTCAGATTTAACAAAGAATCTCAGTGTTCTACAGGATGCTTACAATCGTTTGACGAGCAGAGATCCCAAGAAATTCTGGACATCTGGTCAGTGGATGACGGAAAGAAAAGGAGGTTCGGATGTAGGTGAGTAAATAAATTATTCAGACACAATCTTTACTGTGAGGGAAACAGGTTTTCTCAAACCTGTTGTGGAAACATACATGAGTGTATGTAGTTGGCAGTATGTATACACCTCACATATTATATGATTGGTAATGTCTTTTGAGTTCCAGATGGGAACTTGAAAATTTCTTTGAAATATTTCTTTGAATATTCCCGGCTTATAATAATGTCTTTTGAAAGAGCCATTTGTTCCTGGTTGTGAGTATCAAATTGCAGATGATTTAATTATTGATTATTGCAACCCTAGTGAACAAAAATACATTGTTGTCAGTTAAATTTTCTTTTAAGTAATATAATTTCCATGTTCATTATATGTACTTGACAAAGTCTTCAGTCAATGCCTTAACTGGTGATTGCTAAGCTGATCCACTTGACTTGTTTATCAATCTGAGATTCTTAATTCTGTTTCACACTTAAACGATGTTGAACAATGGATGAGCAATGCTATTGCAATCCTGTGTTTTGTCATTGGAAATGTTGCTCTAGTTTGTTGACTTATTATAGATTTTTGCCTTGGTCCTGTAGCAAATGGAACAGAGACCATAGCTGTTCCTCAGGATGATGGTACCTACAGGCTGTATGGTTATAAATGGTTCAGTTCAGCTACAGATGCAGATATGACACTAACTCTAGCAAGAGTACAAAACTCTGATGGCTCTACTGTTCCTGTAAGTACCAGCCTTTGTCATTTGTAAGATATAAAGTTAATAATTTTTTTAATAAGCAACATAACCCACAAGCTTGTAAGCTGGTTAGGTATCTTCTCACACTTGACCCTAAAGCAGACCAGGATAGGAAGGACATCTGAATTGCCAGTGTTATAATGTCATCCTGTGACATCATACATGGAACAGCATTACAAAACTTAGAGAGAAGACAGGTGAGAAGACAGTACAGGAAGACAGTGGACACTTAAGAACTAGGACGGTGCCTAATTTTGTTACCGGTACTGCACATGTTCAATGTCTCACTCAAGGCATGCTTTACTCACCACAAACACACTAGGATTCAGTGAAATTGGCGAAATAAACTATATTTTACCAAGTGCCAAATGATAATGAAAAGCTTTTACTTTCAAATGACAGAGAACACATTGAAAACAGTTATGAGAGACAGAAATCAAATATGACTACTAAACCTTTTCTTCAGGTAACTAACTAAAGGTGTTTACTGTTTCAGGGCACCAAGGGTCTCACCATGTTTTACCTATTAACAAGAGATGAAGATGGCAAATTAAACAACATTGAAGTTCAGGTAACAACTTAATTAAAAATGATATTATTATTATTAACAGGTATAAGCTTGTTTAGATTTTAGATTAATTAGATTATAAGCTTGAGATTTCTATCATGTAATAGTTGACGAGGGTGCCACTCAAGTCAACTGTCATGCATAGAAATCAAGAGCAAATAGTATGAATCAACCAGTCATTGAAAACTTTATCTAAACCCCCTTCATAGACACCTTAATGGTTGTAATATATAAATTTTCAATATTAATATAATAATAGAATTGTGAAAGATAGAAAACTGACTTATTGCACTGCATGCACTGCAAATTTCAGTCTTAAGACATTATTTCATTGATGCTTTTTACTGACAAATTTTGTCTTGATGCCTACATAATATCTTTCAAAAACTGTTTTCCTTATACAACACATTTGTACTGTGGAACCTGTATTAAGCAGACCCTATATATTTCTTCCCACACCTACTGTACTGATAATAAACCTACATTCACCAGACATCTCTGTTTAGTAGATGTAGACATGGAGACCTTCACAGTGAAAAGATAAAAATAAGGTATTGATGTGTTGCACAACTAATTGCAGAGATTAAAAAATAAACTGGGTACCAGGCAGCTTCCGACGGCTGAGCTTCTTCTTGATGGATCACATGCTTACAAGGTAAACAAGGAATTGAAAAATCTAACAGCTTGATCCCAGCTCACAACTCCTTTTACAGCTGCTGCATAATGTAAACTTCATAGTAATACTCATTTATGATAGTTTGGTTGCAAATTTTGCACATCTTTGAGCTAAGCACCATTACCCCACGGTTTCATAATAAAGTACAGAAATGAAATTTAACCTCAGTATTTTTCTTCTTCACTAGTTTGGGGTGAGCAAAGAACTTTACTCTCACATTTCCATGCCACCTAGGTGTATATTATTGAATGTTTAACATTGAATTCAGGGCTGGGGGCATTAGGGGGTAACCCTGTGATGCACCTGTCAGTGTCCCAATCTGGGGGGGTAGGCTTACTTGTGTTTGCTTCTTTCCACTCCGGGAAGCTTATTTTTGAGCATTTTTTATTATCAGAAGTCTCAGTGCGTATGGAATCGCGTAATGCATTTTGTTAATGATAAACATTGTTTTCAGGTGTCTGAAAAAGGCCGTGGGGTTTCTTGTATATCAGACATGTTGATGATAACACGTTTTCACAACAGTATCTCGGCCTCAAGTGTTACAAGGAGGTAAAGATGAGTTTGGAAATTGAAAACATTAGTATTTTCTTTTTGCTCACATTAACTCGTGAAAGGAAACTGTGTTGACAATATGCATTTTTTTAACATGTATCATTGCTGCTTGATTAAGTCTTAATAATTTTAATTATTATTTCTTACAACATTTTGATAACTTCATGATAAATTGTGAGCTTATAGGCAAAGATTTCAATCATCAGATCACAAGTGTAGAGCTTGATGACTCTCCCTCACATAGTTCTTTTATTTTGATTGGTCAGTTGAAACAAAAGACACCAGAATATTGTCAAAAGTTGCAACAACAACAGAACAACACACACTTTATTACCCAAGTAGAAAAACTCTTGGTTACATAAAAAAGATAATTAAAACAGAAAATTAAATAAATTCACCCAGAATAACTTCAAAACTAATAAAGCTGAGTGAAATTGAATACATGTAGTATTTACATACATTTACATTTATATGAATTTTATATATTCAAAGCCTTGGTAGGGTTGAGTGGCCACACTATGGCAATTAACCCAGTTTTATACCCAAGAGTGGTCAACATCTACAGTTGACAAGGACAAAGAAACTTGCTGAGTAGGATCTATATTTTCTTTATATCATATATGAGATCCATTTTTGGAAATTAGGAAGGGAAATTCAAATAATTTTGAAAATATAAATTTTCAGAGTTTAAGATAATGAAATTGAAGTTAAATTTTGAGCTTGGTTGACGAGATGTTGTGGAGGCAGAAGGCGTTGATGTCAGCCTGATGTATAGCATTCTTCTTCTCCATTGACGATTGCTTGTCATGTTTTTTAATTGTCATTGTATTCTTGGTTTGCAGGATAATGAGTCTGGCTCAGGATTATTGTTTAAGAAGATCAGTATTTGGGAAATTACTAGTGGATCACCCCCTTCACTTGCAGACACTGGCTAGAATGGAGGTAAGTGTTTTTCTCACGCGCTGAATTTGTAAAACAGGCAAGATACAAGGTTTTCATTCAATAAATTGAGTTGAAGGGAAGGGTAATACGGAGCTTATGGTTTGTTCCAGCCTGCAGGCAGGCTCACCTTTGAGTGACATGCCTAAGTGTCGGACAGGAAAGTGATCTGGCCTTGTGAAGTCCGGTGAACAAGTGCTAAGAAAGTGACTTTCTCATCCTGTAGGTTTACCACTGGATTCAGTGCTTGTGGCTACACTGTTCTCACTTGTGGTCCTCAAATGTGATCCTGTTTGCAGGTTAATGTGTTTCTCACAAGAGTAAATTGACTCTAGGTAGTATTTTCGTCCCAAGCTTTTTCCATCCTTCCAATCAATGACTGACCCTAGATCTGTCTCTAAGTAAGATTTTGGGTTTGGGGGACGTGCCTCCCGGTGGGGGGGGGGGGGGGGGGGGGGGGGACCCCCAAAAAACGGCGGGGGGGGGGGCCCCCCCCCCCCCCACACCCCACCCCTCCACAACAACCAACACCACCTTTTTCCCCCCCCCTCTT
>Ga0126337_10000028_pt1 | contig 42185 bp, 25 predicted proteins | sample DipCmetagenome_FD_92527 | JGI IMG/M metagenome (GOLD analysis project Ga0126337, IMG submission 92527) | Coral microbial communities from La Bocana,Puerto Morelos, Mexico - Diploria C A metagenome | ecosystem: Host-associated > Invertebrates > Cnidaria > Coral | place: La Bocana,Puerto Morelos...
GCTAGAATTTTGTTACGGAGTATATGACTACTTCTACTTTAAGGCAAAAATTAGTGTGGAAGCGGTCCAAAAACAGTTGAGGATTTGTTAATGAATGACTGATGGTCGTGTTATAGTTACATTCATTGTCTGTTTGTTTTCGACTAGATGAAACCTTTCTCCTCTTGGGAAATACGGTTGTGAATACTAAAAGCAGCAATCAGTAATTACCTAGTGTCTAAATTTATGCAATTAAGGCAAGGTATGTTAAGATAGTGCTTACAGAATTCATTTATATTAGGCGATGGCTTAACATTTTCCCCATCTTAGCTTGCTAAATTGTTACCAAAAAGACTACGGAAGTCAATCATGTATGATAATTTTATTTACCAGCTGATACTAACCTTTTGAATGGGAGCCAGATTCTTGTGCTCACGATAAACTGGCTCTAATGATTCAATGTGCATGGCAACCACTCCTGTTAGATAACAAATAAAACAGTGGAAAATAAAATGTCGCAGCTAAATTTAAATAAGCTACAGTCCGGGTCATGCAAGTTCTCTAAATCCTGGTCAAATTTAGTTTTAAAATGATGGTTATGACTGAGTAAGGAAACCTAGTGTACCTACAAAAAAGCTTTAGTCAAATAACTCCAGGCTGGAAAAAATTCCATTGTCTCTGAAAACAATGATTTTAAAGCACTCTCAAGGTTTTACAAGTACATCTATGAAAAAAATAACACAAATTCTTTGAAGCTGTCACGCATCTCAAGCAGTGTCTTAACTAGAGTTTGCTCCATAGAGCTTTGGAGCTACTTTAAAATTTTTTATTGTACTGTAAATACTTTGGATGCCTCATAGTTTAGATACTTAAAAATTCCGCAGTTTTATTTTCTGACATTTTTTGATCCAAAATAAAACTTCTCCTAAATCTTTGCAAGTAATGTACATGTAATTACTGATCAAACTGACCTGGAATCATGGCATAAAGAGACTTGAGATGTTCCTGACTAATCCCTGCCTCTGTGCCAACGCGATCCACAAACCGACAGACAAATTTTGTAACTTGGTCAGCAATAGTTCCATTATCTTCATCATCCATGTAGCTTTCATATCCACCACTGTCTGTAATACAGCTGCCGACTTCACTGCTTCCTGAAAATAAGTAACAGACACAAAGACGGTCAGTCTTAATCTATGAAATCTTTGCAGTCATTGATGTGAAAGAAACATTCTAACACAACCTAACGCTATACCAACAGATACAGTTTGTACTTTGAAACTGTATGCCATTTGTCTTGCTATTTCCTATGTCAGCAACTTGACTTTCACCTAAATTTGAATTTGTCTTTGATTCACCTGTAGCTCACCAAAGACAGATTGCTTGTGGGGGTTCATCACCTGACACTTTTGGCCATTTGTGTCCCCATCTAAAATATATCCTCTACATTATAACCATAATGGCAAGTTCAGTGGGCATAAGATATGATACCTACCCCCTGCCACACCATTGACTATGCTTCCAGTGTATGTACCATTTACAGACCGGTCACCATCACCATCCACTTGAGTCCCTGAGAACAACAAAACAATACAATCAGTCACAATCGTAATTTAAACAGTTTCTAATGGGTACAATATCTGTAAAAATCATTTCAGTCTGAAAGGTTATGAGTCAAGACTGGATTTAAAACATCAGGCAAAATGTATCTAACACATGTGATGTACAAATTCACTATAACGAAAGTTAGAATATTTGATTCCAGACAACATGGAGAACAGCTAAGATTGCAATCTGGTCTCCTAACCTAATTGCGCTGCAGGAGTGGGTGCTGGCATCTTCTCACTAGCATCCAGAGGAATCCGCATATACACCATACGATTAGCATAGTGAATTGCCTGACTGTACACAATACCCTCCTCACTGTTTATCAAAGAATCTCTCTCTTCCTTGCTGTAATCAGGCCATTTCTTGAGCTAGAATGTAAAAGCAGCACAAAATTACAATGCTAAAGACAGGTTACAAATGCTACCTGTGAGGAATGAACCAAGAAGTGCCAAGAATAAGGACCACAAGGTGCCAAGAATAACATGAAATCAACTTTCTGCAGGTTTCAAAATCTTACTGCCCAAGTATTTAGGATAAAATTTTTGAACATAGTCAAGCACAATACTTTTTCTACAGACATTTCCAGACCAATATGTTAAAATGTGCTCGCGGCCCAAGGCACAGTTCACATCCCGTAGTCCAGTTCAGAATTTTTGTCAACGGTATTTTACAGCGCATGTTCTAATCTGTGTTCCAAAATGGAAGAAGGTGAGTTTTGGTTTCTTTGCAATTTCAATCGTTTCAATGCTCTGCAAAATGTAATAAGGGTTTCAAGTCGTTTCAAACTTGCATCGTTACCACATCCACTGTGCTATCCGGTTCTATAAATAGACAACTTATGCAGTAAGGATCTAACGTTTGTTCCTTGAGCAAAGAGCAACAAAAAGATGCAAGGATTGCCGGGGATTGAAACTGCAAAGAAACCAAAACTGGACTGCGGGATGTCAACTGTGAAGCGGACCGCTGGGCCGCAGGGTGTAAAGTGTGTCTCGGGCCAAAGGCCGCAGGCCATGGGCCGCTGGGCAGTGGGCCTGCTTTTAGCAAAACCCTTGTCCTGCAAGCAAAATCAGTCACGACAGGCAATTTCACAATTTGGTCAGACAATGTTCAATGATAGACTGTTGTTTGCAGCACTGTTGGCCCACAGGATTTTACAGAAACAGTTTATACAGTGTAGGTACCTAACAACAGCACAAAGGGCATGGAAATACATGTAATGAAAAACCACAAACCTGCTTAGCAGCGATGCTCAATGCACTAGGGACTGGTTTTTGCACTGTTTGACTTGACTGCTCAACATCGGCTGAACTCCCTGAGTCTCTTGGTGATAAAGAAAGGTTATCTCTACTCCTTGTGAAGCTGCGATGTTTTGTTACTGGCGTCAAGCTGCTACGAGATGTCCGTTGCTCATTTCTGTCAAGAGTCTCTTCTGCATTTGCTTTTGGTGCTTCTTCATCAACATAAAGTTGTTGGATCTGAGACTGAACATCAGTGTAAAAGGCTTCTTCCCAAAACTGTTGTCTTTCCCAGACTGGGTGATCTTGAACACAGGTGTAAGCAAATTGGATCACACCAGCATTTAGTTTCTGAAAATCCCAACAAAATCATGGTTAGTAACAGTTCATTTAGATGGTAAGGTCAATGGTCTTCGATGAACAGTCAAAGTCCAACCATGATTTTAATAGTAAAATAGTAACAATCACTTACTCTGCAGAAAGTTGCTGTTAGAGGTAAAAGCGCTGCAGCTGAAGCTGTGTTACTTATACTTGCATCATCCTTCAAAAAGAAAAGTATTACTCAAAACTTTGCTATTTAGATTTCACTTAGTTTAAGTCTCTACTCTATTCTAATGCTTGGGATTAAAGGACACTTGGTGCTTACAGTACCAGAGGCACCAAGCATTTCACTTGCCCCAATGAAATGTATGGATTTACATGTACAGGCTGGTCCACCACAGGCTATCTGGACACATGGTATCTCCACCAAATATTTTAAATGCCCAGGGAAATCCAAAGCTTGAGAAAATTAACAATTTAAGTTAAAAAAAATGTGTAAAGCACCAAAAACCAACCTGTAAAGCACTATTCAAGAGTCTGACAACCAAGTCAAACTGGTCATGTTCCAGGACTGATCTGTGCTGTTTAGCTCTGAGAGATAACTCATGGCAAAGAGCTAACTGTGCTCCTTTGGACTTGAGTGCTCTAACCACTGATGGAAGAGTCTATTGGAGAGAATACAAGTAATCTTCAATTCCCAGAGTTGAGCAACAAAGCTAGAGGCAATTTATAGAAAACTTGTGCTTTATGATACATTAGATGAGTGTAAAATAACCTCTAACTGACTGCCGCAGCAATGGAAATGTTGTAGCATACGGTCTTCTGTATGAATATTTAAAACTTGCGCCATGCTTAAATTGCTATACAAACCTTTCTAGCCTCAGATATCTTGTTTTCAAAGATGTAATCCACACAGTCCCTTAACACCTCAAGCTTCCGACTTGGAATAAAATGCTGCTGTCGGCTGGACATAGGATTTGATGGCACGACACAGGGTCCAGCATGTTTGACTGTGTAATCCGATGTCATATTCTCCTGCTGGTTTATATAACGGCTTATATCTGATTCCTTCAGCTCAGGAAAGACCATTTTACTGTTCAATTCAGCCTCATCTGAAGAGACCACAGGCTGGACATTGTTTTCTGCAGTGTCACATGAAGGCTCCTGTACAAAATAAGAGATAAAAGGAAAGTTGAATGTGAGACAACCCTGGCCAGTTAATGTACATTTGCATATAATCCATAATGCAATTCAGAATGTCAATGGACCTATAATGAAAAATGTTGCACGAGAAGATTGCAATTAAACACAACCATCGCATAATTCCACTTAAGACGTTATTTTTCTTGAGCTGGAAACTTACATTATCATACAGCTTTTGTGCAAGTTGTTGAATATTGGCTTGTACTTCAGCATCATTGCCTCCTTCATTTATCAGAGTGCTGTCGATCTCTACACACAGCTTAAAAGAAGTGACCAACACTTAAAACCTTTGCTCTTCAAAAAGTTCAAACAAAGCAAAATATAATTTCAAAAAAAAAAAACACAGTTTAAAGAGCAATGTTAAGGATATTTAATAATTCAATTACCTGGTCAAAGAGATCACAAGATCTGTATGGAGGACCCCTATTAGCCACAAATGACAGAAATGAAATACTGTCCAACACCTGAAAAAAGCACAGAGTTTTACAATTATTTTTTGTCTCTATCCTTGACCACAAAATCCAGATATATTGCAAAACTTTAAGTAGTCATTCCTAGTTATAGATGACTGTTTGTGCAAGGGTTCAAGCTGTGCCTGGTTGGGAACATGACGGTGTGTCTGCTTAGAACAGGTGTGTCTACCTGGGCAGCCCACATATATTGGCAGAGCCTTGAAAGTCCTGCAACCAGACACCTGAACCAAAGCTTAAGTCTATAGAGTTAAAGGGTGTTTGTCATAAGGTTTGTTTAAACAATATGTAAACAATATTTGAGCACACAGTAGGCATTCCATAAAAAGGAGTTGGGCTGCTGAATTCTCTGTACTCAATTGTTGTTCCTCCACGTATTACACACTTGCCACTATGACTGCAAGAATGCCTTTGAAAGGAGGGGAAGTCAACTTTTGCAGTCATCTTGTTCCTCAAGTACATGTATTTTGATACTTGAAGATACTTTTGGACAACAAAACAGAATTTTCCAAGGTTGCTTGTTTCTCGACCACTACTAGTCAAGGACAATGAAAACCATGCACATGAACTTATGGTTAATTGCAGTCTTAACTCTGAAAATATACCTTTGAGAGGAATGCGTCCCCAACCATACCCCTAAGCTCCAGGAAAGACACCTGCAAGAAAATTCAATTTCCATTTCAGTAAGTAGAATAATGTACTACCCTGTTATGTACAGTCTCCATCTGTGACAAATTCAAAATTGGGACATCAATCTGCACAAGGATTTTATCAAGGGCTAGGCACCAGGCAAATTGAGTGGTTATGAGATTGTTTTTTGTCCACCTGGTTTGAGTGTTTAGAGGAAAGATTTTTATTTAAAGAGATTCAGTGTAATTGCCATGCTTGCTCACTCAGGTTACAATGGAGGACAAGAAAATGTGTTGTATGCCAGGCTGACCAAGAGAAGCAGGTACAGGAATTTACTCGCAACTAATATAAGATGGCTATGGAACAGTACCAAAACACAGAGGAATAATGCCATATATCTTTTTTAGCAAGACTACAGGTGTAACATTCCAGGTTGAGTTCACAACACTGACCTTGTTAAAAGTTATGACAGGCTTGGGGTGTATTCTTATCAATGTCAGACACGATCGATAACCAGAGAACAACTGAGCCAGCAACCTAATGAACACTGCCCGAAGTTCCTTGTCCTACAAATAAAACAATGTCAGTGAATTTTTAAACAAATCAAATAGAAATCCATGAGGGGAATAAGAACTTGGGAATGACAGATTATCTACTTAGTAAATGGATTCAGCCCAGCATTATCAATATGTTGTGGTTACAAGCCAAGCAGTTTCTATAGAATAAGGTGGTTAGAAGTACAATGAAATTCTACTCCCCCTGGATTGGATGATAGATCATTACAACGTTACCCCCCAGCATTAAATTCGTAGGTGGCCATTTATACATCTGGGTGGAGAGAGTCACTCTGAGAGTAAGGAGAGTTTTACCCAAGAACACAATGCAATGTCTCCAGCCAGGGCACACAGCTGAACCATTTGATCCAGAGGCAGAGTGCACAAACTACAAGGCTACTGCACCTCCTCAAAAGTCATCTTCATAGTCAACAACATTACTAACCTGAAGGACTGGCAGAGATGGTGATGTTGGTGTCTGGAAGGCATGATCAGCTGTCACAAGTTGAGGATGTAACACCTGGCAATAAACAATCACAGGAACAGACAGTGTAAAGATGTTTAAAACAATTATCCATTTATGAAGCATTTTGAGAGAAAGTTACAGCGTGTGACTCAGATGGGTCACAGACCACCATGAATCACAACACAGACTAAACAAATGACAAGATGCCAAAGTAATGAACTGAACTGTGTTTAAGACTCACCAAAGTTAATTCATGCCTTGATCTACTTAGGAAGGGTTCAGGCAAATACGGAAGGTTTATGGAATCGGGAATAAAAAGATGTCCTCCATCAATGTCCACTAGAATCACATCAGACTGTAATATAAATGCAAAGAAGTGTAATTTTAGTATTGACAGTAAGTTGAGAAAGCCAGGTCATACCTAGATCTTGAATGTTGAATATCAAGATAAATGTTACTGTTAATGAACAGAGCTCAACAAATGGCAGAAACCCACTAGAATGAATGTGCTGTAAGTTAAAATGAAGTTCAGGTTAAAATGATATTCCTTTGTCGTCTAACCCTTATTATTCTTGTATGACAAAGAATAGATAGACCAAGGAAATTAAGAATCAAACTAGATTAAAATAATTTTGACCTGAATTTCATTTTGATCTTCAACATAAGCATTACTAATAGTGGTTAGGATGGAAGAAATTAACTTTTGCGTTATCAAAATTGGCTTTGGCTTCTGGCAAAAATCATTTGCAGAAATCCCATCCACAAAATAGGTTTTTTTTCCAAGAAAAAGCTATCAAAACTTAGCTCAAGATTGTTAAGCTTTTCCATTTGCAAACGAATGACTCATTTTCTACATTAAATACTGATGTCTGACAAGGTGTAAAATATATCTAGTATCACTCACCAAATCAGATGCCATGGTATCTTTGTAGCTTTCATGCACGCCCATGATGTATGGCGTAGGTGCACTTAAGAAATCAAGTAATGCTGATGGCAGTATTGGGATGAACACATAGCTGGCAAAATGGAACAAGTCACTTTAGAACTCAAAAACAGGGATTCGCACACTATATATCAGGGCTGGGTTGTTCAAAAGCCAGTTAACACTAACCCAGGATTAAAAGCTAACCAAAGTATAAATTTTTCTTGCTTACAAATGTTTTCCGCTTCTTATTTTTTCTTTAGTTTGAGATTATTAAAATTCAAAAGAGAACGACAAAAATATAAACAGAAAACCTCACCAAAAAGTAGCAAAACTCAGATCAAAATTCTCGTTAATCCTGGGTTAGCTTAATCAGGCTTTGAACAACCCAGCCCAGATGGATAATGATATTGGTCCATTAAGTCAGAATTTCTCCGTTATTTGGATAAAATACCAACCTACATTTACATTTGAAAAAGAAATCAGAGCTGGAAACTATCCTTTCAAAATATCTTTCTTTTCAAACAGTCTCTTGACTTACCTGAACTTTAGAGGATACATCAATGCTAGCATGGACTGGGTGGCATGGGTCAACTGTGAGTAACTGCTTGAATAGAACAGGATTTTGTTTTCTGTCAGCGTAGCGCTAAACAGGGACAACATGTTGTGGATTCCTGTCAGGAGGTAAGAAAACAAACAGGATTATTGCAATTTCATTCTAGCAGGGAAACTACTCAATCACAGCAGTACATTACTTTCCAAAAACAATTTAAATATGATGAACAATAACAGTTACAACTAAACATCAAAAACTGCTGTAAGCTAGTTGACAACTTCTTTCCATTGGCAGGATACACCAGTTAAAAAAAAAGGTAATAAAAGTGTTGAATGTCTATAGAGGTCAGTGTGCTATACCTAGCTAGTTCTCGGGCTACCAAAACTAAAAGCGATTTTTTCAACTATAAACACTAACTGGCAAGAGACAGACTAGGTGGCTATTTACAAGCACGAGTTGGGCTAGGGTCTACTGATGAACAACTCCAGCTTCGTGGTCAGAGCGGGACATAAACCTGGCACCTTCAGATTTAAAATCAGGCACCATAACCACTCGGCCACGCTGCCTCTTGGCCTCTCAAAAGGAACAAATTAGAACTCACCCAACTGGTTAAACAGGATGGAAACTGATTTCCCAGTCACTGGAAGAGTCTCAGAAGTAGGAGGTGAGAGAGTCTGACGATCACCGGCACCCATGGAAAATGTCATCTTTGGTCCACCAGGTGGTGGCACCTGGACAAAGCCCAAAATACAGCCAACCAGTCCCTCCAACGATTTGCTGTTTCCAGACAGAAATGACCAATAGATGGTCGTCAGACAGCTCTGGAATAAATGAAAATAATATTTTCCAAATAGGCAACAAAGGTAGTTCAGGTCATGATAGTCAGTGCATGTACTTATGTTAAACACTAAGATCAGTTGACTGTACATTATCTAAAGAGATGCATTTACCCACCACTGTGACAACAAAGAGAAAATAAAAATAATAAAAATAATTTCATATAAAGAAAGCTGCATTGCTATCATAAGATATAGACACATACATGCACAAGGTGTGTACATTTTGATTATTACTATTTCAACCATCATTTCCAGTATTTCCTAAACCAAACTGAACACAGCATTTGTATCAACTGTAGAGTAGACAGCTACAAAATAAGGGACTGGACACTGTGCATGATTTGTCCAATAGGAGCCTGGCACTTGTTAATTGGACCAAAATGTTCTTGTGTTATCTCATCACTATGGTTTAGCAAGAACAATCACTGTGTTTTTAATAAATAAATGTTTTTGTGAAATGGATGGACTTGTATCTTAACTGAGTAGCAGAAATGTGTAACAGTATAGAAGAACATGAAAAAGCTATAAGGAAAAGCTCCACAGATCACTTTCCCACAGCAATTCTCCTTCTCCCAGACTTTCTTCAGCAAATGTTTTATATGTGACTCAAAAGAAATATAGAAAATGTTTCCCATTATTAAATGCAAAATATTACCTTTAAGATGTCAAAATAACTTGCTCTTGATACAAGACATAAGCATTTTGGGGCAAACATGTCCACTGACAACTCTTCTGAATTAACAGAGATACCAGGGATACCATCAGAAAATCTTTTGTCCGACAGTGAAGAGTCTGACTGGCTGCCATCTTTAAATCCATCCCGGCTTGTTGACTTTACTGCTCTAGATTTGGACTTGGTTGGAGTTGATTTTTCATAGAATGTGAAGCACGCACAGTATCGGTGTTCACCTTCCATGTCGGTGAGGACAGCGACAAAGAATGTTGGTGGCTTGTAGTAGTAGGAGTAGTTCCATCCTCCAGGTTGACAAAACTAAAGAAAAAATTTTATTACATCGTGTATTCATAACAGGCTTGATTGTTTTCCACAGATTTTCAGGTATCATGTTTAAAACATGCTGAGCTGACAGCATCACAGTAATAATAATTAAAAAATTAAGTTTTTGGGTGCATTAAGAAAACTCACTGTGCTTGAGTAATGACGGGACTGGCAAACTTTATCACACTTACAGCTGTAAGCTTATATGCATGTAGCGGTTTATTCTTTGTTACTTTCATGCCGTCAGAATGTCAAATGAGATCATTTCCTATACAATTTCACTCAAGGTTATTAGATGGTACAAGGTACAATAATTTAGAGTCTACATTCTTGTTCTCAGGTGTCACAATGTGACCATGTGAGCAGCGTCCACAACATAATTATTACCTGCGAACATTGTGCGACAAGCAAAACTAAAGCTATTAGATTTATTTAAGGCCAAAATGCAATTATGTCAAATCTGGTAGAAATTGATTTAGCATCAATTACCACTTATCACAAATGACAGACACCTTAGCTACAGGAATGTACAAAGGTTATAATAAGCTACTAAACATTTGGTAGCCATCTTCACTAAGATCATTTAAATCTCTCCAAGACCATATTTTGAGTTTTTTATATGGTTTTCATTTAAAACAAAATTCACATTACTCCTGGATTGAAACATTTAGTTGAAGCAACAAATTTAATACCAAACTATTACAGTTTTCCTACTCACTCTTGTCCCTCCATGAAAAAGAGCAATTAAAAATTAAGTTAAGGATGTCCCCAGTGGGGCTTTTCAGGGCCAACGGAATCAAAGGATGAAACAAACAAAAAATAACTGAACTTACTATGAGAGAACTTAGCAATTTAATTCAATGATTTAAAGTAATTTGTGGTATAAATATCCTGCAGAACCTAATGATTAGTGGAATGTAAATTTTATGGGAAGAAAATACAACTTTGTGACAAGATTCCCAAGCTTTGGTTTCACACTGTAGTCCCATTGCCAAACAGGAAGTATGGAATGAAGTTCTTATGTGAAAAAGGTTAAAAGTCATCTCTGGAAGTACTTCTTCCTCATAGTACTCATTGAGCAAGCAGAGAAAAAAATCAGCCCAAAAAACACTTCCTTTAACAAACCTCCTTGACACTAAGCATAGCTCTTAGCATAAGCATTGAAATTGAACTGCCAAATCTGACAGCTTCAGGCATTAACTGATCCATATTTGTTGCAAATCAACACAGAAATAAACCTACCAGCTGAAATTTCAAGAATTCACGAATTTTTTGGATCCGTTGAAGCTCTACATAACACGAGGAGCTAACGAAGGATTAATTAAATGCAAACAAATCGAGTAAATATTGTGCCTGGACGCTAAACGCTAGATAAAAATGTCCGTTTAATACGAACACAGCGGGGAAGGAAGAATTAGAACGGCTTGAAGCAGCACGTCAGGGTAATTCCATGTTAAATCGCTGAACTCAACAAACAAGTGAGAGACTGTAGAAAAGGGAATTGTGTTCTGGGACGAAAAACCAACTTCAGCCGCTAACAACAAATTGAGTACGAGTTCTAAGAGCAACATTGTTCAGCAAACAAGTTGAAATAAGCTTAATAATATTCGGTCGATCTTTAGCGTAGCGTCTAGAGCAAGTTCAAACAATATTGCGCTTCACCGGTAAAGCAAAATGATTCTCTTTACAGTTACTATGAAATGGAAGTTAAAGGTCTTCTCAACGTTATTACGTGATGGAAGAAAAAATATTTGTTTTTTACAATGTTCAACTACATATGCAGTCTCGTGAAGATTCCACCCATGCATAGTCAAACTTTGTCTAAACATCTTGCGATGAGCAATGACTAAAAGATATGAAAATCGCCAGATTTTATTGTTGTCTCTACTTATAAGCCTCTCTTGTCGCCTATATTTATTACCAAGGTCCTTGTTTCCGAGGTATCACACGACAGCCTAGAAGTGATGTTTGAGTGTTACAAAAACTGCAAGGGTTCTCAACCGAAAATTCGCGAAAATACGTGAACAAGGATATCACTTGCTCGTAGACATCACACCAACCGGCTTTTCAACAAAAATACAAGACACTCACCAGTTCGAGTCCTTCTGGAAACGTTGCATCCTTGCGGTCTTTACTTGGAAACCGTTGTATCACCTTTCCTTTCACTTCTTCTAAAATTCAACAACGAAAGGCAGGTTAGATAACAAACTCCGAAATTTCCAGAGGCGTGCGATGTTTGCACACCAGTCTTCTCTGCAAGACGGGCAGTTAAGACCGATCAAAAGAGCTCTTACCATTCTTTGAGTCCCTGTCTATTCCACAAACGACAAAATAATCTGCAAGACGGGACATTTCTTGAGATGGAATGTCATGTAGGCGACCATATCCATACACCCTTTCTTTTGGACGCCATTTTGGATTCGGATGCACGCATGCGCCACAGCCTCGACTTCAGAAGGTGTGGCAATGTTCTCAATAGACGCTCATTAGAGGTGAATAAGGGAATTATCATGCTAATTTTGGCAACAAAAGAAGTTACAGGCGACAAAAAAAAAATTGGGAACGTGATCTGTAATTCAGTGCAAAGTTAAACCTTTGAAAACCCCTCTGGATTTACCCAGCAAATTTGTCTATGGGTGACCCTGATGAGTCCTGTTACCTATTTTCATTTTCTGAGAGTTGCAACACTAACAAAAAGAAACTGACAACTGCTGCCAAATATCCCAAAGGTATCCCACAGAATACCATTTTGACAAGTCTGGGAAATAATGAAAGAAAAGGAAATAATGAGAGAAATGGAGTTCTTTCATACAAATTTGCTATTGATTAACATTATTTAAAAGCAAGCTGTCTTTTATTTTCAAAGACATACAGGATTAAAAACCCTGAATAAGGGAAAGTTTGATAGTGACTCCAAAATTACACTATTTTTATCCCAGAACTGTGATTTAAGTCCATATGAGGCTTCAGTTTATTTTCATATTTATTATTGATCACATCATGAGAGAGTAATAATTTAGAAATCACTCAAGGAACAGATACAATTTTTCAAAGGAGGATTCGTATGGGGTTTCAAAATCAACAGGGCATGCTACCAAAATTGGAACCTTATTGGAAACTGTTACAACTTGAAATACTAGCAAAGTCACAAAGTAGAGATTACAATGAAGGACCTGTTCAGAGGGTTTGCCTTATTTCCGTCATAATATTCAAAACATTTTTCAATTTTTTTTTATGTTTTGCTTCCTGGTTAGCCACCCAATCCAGCCCCCCATAAATACAACCCTGTGTAAGAAATTTTAACTCTGAATACTCAAATCACTTAGTGCAAATTCATCTAAAGTTGCTAAGCACTTGACAATGTTGATGGCCATGCGCTTAGAAACAGAACTATACTGATTAGAAGAAATATTATCACATCCACCTTGACTGAATTACAAACAGCCACAAATGGAGATTATTGAAACAAATCAAACCTAGAAAAAATTTATTAGAACAAGTCAAAATATTACAAACTGTAGATCTCTTTCAGTACATAAATTAGCTAACAAATACATGGATTTTGAGCAGCATAAATAATCAATTTATAACAGCAGGCTTCTGTCTGTTCCTTTACTTTTTGCAATTGATTCAACAACAATTGACATTTAATTTTAAAAAGTTGGCAGAAACACTTTTTAAACAGCATAAACCAATGCTAGCCTAGCTCCATGGCATGTAGGATTTTTTCTGTAAATGCAAAAATGAAACGAGAATGAAGGATAGTGAAGTTGAGATCCAATTATTATGATAATTACCTCACAGCTTCACCACTTGCTTTAGCAAACTTTGCAGTTTCCAAAACAAAAAAAGTCACTAAAAAAATCATGCCACCAACACAAGCTACAATGTAATGATAGCTGGTAACACCCAGCATTGCAATGTTAACAACTTTCAAAGAACAATAACCAAGTTATAGACTTTTGTCCACTAAATAAGAACTTAACAGCAATCAGACACAAACACCTAGTCAACCATGTAGATGATCAATTACACATACCAGTCGAGAGAACAGTGTTTCAAGAACATGTACTGAAATGTCATGTCAACTGTGAAAGCTGGATTGTATCGCCATCATTACTGTTATCACCATTACATGTTAGCAACACAACATTTGTTAAACTTTATGTCACTAGTGCTTCAAAGTAGCGCCAGTAGCTTTAAGTAGCTTACAATACTATTCTATGATTAATCATGGACTGCAACTTCATTCTTAAAGATTTCTTCTAACAACACTAATGTCTGTAAAGCTGCCTTGATACTGTCAGCATCAGTATCATTTTGCACAGTTGACTTCAACCAGTTGTGGAGATCAAAGAGTTCCCCAGGTGCATCACTCATCAGCATTGACGATGGAACAGAAACAGCAACCATTGCCTGAGCAAAGATGAGGGCTTGACGTACAAATGCTTCTTTGTGATACTTTAGGGCCCAAGTAAACTCCAGCAAGGCCACTCCCATGTTCCTTGCTATAGGTGTTTCCCGGGCAGAGTACATGACTATACCAAGGGTGTAAACAAGCCGGCCGAGGATAAGTGTGTCATTACCCAGGAGGTCTAATGTGTTCACTTTCTTGTCAAAGTTCTTCATCAGAGGGAAAAAGAAGAATCCAGCCACACCAGCAAACTTATTTACAACACCTTTGGGCTGCGGACAGGATGGTCCTTTGCTAAACCTCTTTGTTTTTCCTTGAATTCTCTCTTGAAAAATCTTTTGCCAGTCTGGAACAGCCTGTAGAGATTTAAGTGCATCTGCTTGTGGGAGTGGAAATTTCCTTGGTACTGTTCTTGTTTTGGTAATTTCTGTTGGGGCTGAGAGCTGCTGAGCGGCATCAGCAAGAACATTCAACATGTCCATCCGCTGTTGCAAATTATAGTTAGGAGCAAAAAATTCTTCTGTCAAATAGCAAGCAATCTGCTGGGCACACCTGATGGTCACACCAACCATTGCATTGTGACGAATTTCATAAAACCTATCAGTGGAATAGCGATCTTCAAGGTGAAGCAACACTTTCACCAGTTCTACACAAATGTCTTTGAGATCATCCAACTCAGCACAAACAAGTTGCTCAACAGATTTCAAAGAAGCCTCAGTCTTGGATGGATCTTCTGATGCCATGAGACCCTCAATACAATCACGTAAAAACTTAGGAGAGTTGGACTTGCTACTTGTATCACTATCTTCATCAAGATCATACGGCAGCAAGTCATCATCATCATCATCATCATCATCATCATGTTCATTTTTCTGAGGAGTGCTACTTTGCTGTGGATCTTTAATTCCATCACTGTGTAGCTTCTTGCTTTTCTTTTTCAATTTTCCCAAATTCAACTGTTCCTTTGAACCTTTGGCCATTGACTTCAACAGTTCAGTTTCATCATCTTCAGCATATTCAAAGACAAGTTTCTCTCCATTAGGCTCAAGGGAGGATGTGATACACTCTGCAACCACCATCCCAAGACGCCGCACTTTCTCCAGAGGACTATCCAAATGGCTCTGAATACCAACTAACAACCTGTTAAGTATTGTGTGTTTCTCGGATTGCTTCTCCTCCATGTTCAAGTGCCCAAAAGATAGAACAACAGCACAAGTGATATAAAAATGCTGATCATATGTTGTATGTTTAATGGCACTTTTATCACCCCATACATCAAGAAGTGTATGCACAACTTCCACCAATAAATGCCGCCGCTTGCATCCAGATAAATACGCAATGATGTTGTATAGAACATTTGTGTTTAAATAGCTTCTTATCAGTAGAAACTTACTGGTGAGCAAGTATTTGAGTTTGGTGTTTGACAGAATTGAATCACCAAAAAGCTTAGATATTAAGCTGGGATTACTGGCTGCCTTAAGTAGACCTTCGGCAACATGTTCCATGGTTACGTCTGGAACACCAGTGATTAGTTGTGCACATATTCTGTTCCAAAGTGGACTTGTTGCTAGCCACTTCTCTAAAGCTGGCAACAAAATAGCAAATGTCTTCTCTGCTTGTCCAGCCATACAAATCCGTCCAATCAGCTCACCAAGGAACTTAAAAGAACAATCATGTGACATCGTAAGGTCGTCATGCAATTTGTCTAACGTTTTCAGGATTTGATCAGCAACCATTTTGAAATATGGCTCTGGGTAAAACTGAGAACTGCACTTCATTCTCATCTTGTTTGCTACTCTCTGCGGGAGGGAAACTATTAAAGTTACAAGCTGTCCCCAGAGCTTGCTTTTCAATTCTGAATGACTGAACTTTTGAGGCCCACTTGTCGATGGCTTGGATAACCGACATTGTTCCACAAATACATCAACAAGCCTTCCTTCAGCACAAAACTTCTCGAGTAAAGAGACTACCACCTTAGTGCTTTTTAAATTCGTCGTCTGCCTAGATAGCGCCTCCCCTAAAACAAGAAAACTGTCGTGTGAAGGACCACGCAGGAAAAACACTTCAAAAAGATCTTTTCTCTGTTCTTCATTGAAGCTGCCGTAAAACCCGATTACAGGTGAAGACAGAATAAATTCAGCGAACCTTAAAAAGTGATTGCTTACAAATTCAGCCTTCAGGGCTGGACGTTTATCGAGAGGAACTTTCCCGGGCTGCAGAGAACCTCGCAGAAAAAGTTCAACCATGTCATTCAAAGGTTCTATAGCTTCAGTTGAGCTGGAAGCATTTGCTAGGCTGTTTTGCCGTTCTCGAACAAATCTTCGAACTTCGCCTGGCAAATCTCGATCCAAATTCTGCTCCATTGTATCGAAAAAAATTCTATATTACAAGACTTTTTTCCGCAAAAGCATAATCGTTTCCAGTCCCACCCAGACGTTCTTAGGCCTGATGGGATAACGCGTGACAAAGCCTAACAAACTCTGCGTGGGGGGCTGTCTCGAAGGGTGCCTCCGGAAATTTCGGTCGGAACGGCAAATCGACGGTCCCTTTCGCTTTCTTCCGATCGGAATATTCGGGATCACCTCAGGAGGTGGTCCACTTATTTCAGTTAGAATATTTTAACCCTAATAATACTGCTACCGTAAACACTCGCTTCTGATTGGTTGGAAGCGGATCAATTTATCCCAAATTGTATCGATAGCTGAACAATTAAATCTTATTGAATCAGTCACATTTGAGCAATGGAGTCAGATGAAACTTCCAGGTTTTCCGTTTGCAAAAGAAAGAAATTATCTTACAGAGAACTTAGGCAAAAAGTGTTGAGAAAACAAAGTTACAAAACTAAAATAATCAATCACAGTGTGGCTTTATTTTAGTAACCCTCTATAATGAAAAGAAGTAAGACAGAAGCTTGTATTTACGGTTGCCATATTATTAAAAGGAAACCAATCTTTTTTCTCAAGACAATAAGGGATTCATTGTACTTGCAGCAGCCAATTGTGGAAAGTACTAAAAAGTCTGATCTGTTCACGCATACAATTAATCCCCTTATTGTTCCTGAAACATACTGATTTCCTGTACAAATTCACTGTTCCATTTTGGACAATCTGGTTCTCTGCTCTCATTAGGAAATTTGAAAAAGGAATAAAAAATGCTAAGAGCCATTCCTATTGGTTGGTCTGGTATAATCGGAAAATGTTGCTCCATTTTCTTCAGGTATTCCCACCGATGTTTGATGGGTCAGTTTGGCATAATGGAAGGCACCCCAAGTTCCTACATGTGAAAGAGTTTTTACTGTATAAAAATTTACTCTTTTATTCCTAGAAGGTACCCTCTTACCAGAGTAATCTGTTCACCTTCATTTCTCCCTAAAAAAAATTTCATCAGCGTCAATTACAACACACATATTTCCTTTATTTAACTGATATGCTTCTGACTGATACAATCCATTCCAAATAGTAAATTCTAATAATTTTTTTTATCTACGACTTGTTACTCACCAAACTCATACAATATTAATATATTACAATTTCTATAAAAACCAGAGAAATAATTAACAATTATTCACTGAAGTGGAGGTGAATAGTGGTGGATATTTACCAAGCCACGAAGCAGCAAGGTAAATATCCACCACTTTCACCAACACCCAGGTGAATAATTGTTTTAGTATATACCACACAAGCTGAATAACTAGTACTTTACTTTACTTTACTTTACTTTACTTTACATTTGGTTTTTCTTCGGCTGCTCAGAGGTGAATAGTACTTGGCTAATCACCTCCGAGCTAGCCAATCAGCATGCACGAAAAGCACTTTTCACTTCTGTGGTATATACTAATTTTATATGTTAAAACCTAAATAAACCTAATATATTCATTAAAACTCTCACTATTAAATCAATTACTAAGCCCTTTAAAACTGAAAGTAAAACAAAAAGATACAACATCACTAACATATTGACTACAATAATATCTGTATTATTTTTTTTCTTGTAACAACACACAGAATATCATGCATATCTGTAGCAAAAACAAGGTAAAAATTGAAGTTAACACACTTTATATTGATATTAGCTTGTCCCAAGCTAAGTTGACCTCTCAAAAACCCTTCCTCAAAACTTGCAATTTTATGCAACACATTTGTACTCAACATCACTATGTTAAAGGTTGATAATTCTTTCAGCATCAACTATGAAAGTCCTCCCACTCTCAAAAATGCTAACATACCTGTATATCCCACTTTCCCACAAGAAGCTACAAGAATTTTTTTTAATATTTTCGCTTAGACCGTACTTAGCTCACTTTACACATCATTGCCTATTGTCTTTTCACACTGTGCATGCTCCAGTAGGGAACCTGATCAAGAGCTACTATAATACTAAGACCTAAGGGTGGGGAGACGGCCCTATATCCAGATGGAGTCTCTTGTACCCCTCACAAGAGATTTTTCATATTGATATTGCCATAATATTATTGTTATTGAATATTCCAATGCTCATGACATTGGAAAGTTTTTCGAGTGCTTTCTGTACATCATGGATGGCTTGACTTTATTGGACTCGCCCATGCGATACTTCTTTATGTCTTTGTTCCTCTGATAACAAGCATAAGGACACAGCATGTTCGTGAATTGTTCTTTGAATTCTTTGCTCCAGTAACCCAACAGCAAGGCGAATGAAGCCGGGAAACAGTAAGTCAGAATTTCTGTCAAGCCGTCCGCGACGTCGTGGATACCTGACGTGTTGCTATTATCCAAGAGAAGGAAAATGCATCTAGGAATCCAAAAGATCACAAAACTCAGCGTGATTCGAACTACGATCTTTGACCAAGTCGATTCTTTTGCGACCGATGGAAAATCAGCATAGTCCAAATTCTTGATCTGTCTTCCGCAGACATCCACTGTGTGAAGATGGCTTACGGCTGTCTTCATAACCTGCCACTGCAAGATCAACATGAACACCACTGGAGTTAAGACTTCTATGCCCGCAAAAACGTAGACATATGCCGTTGTGTACGTTTTGCTCAATTTGCAGTCCATGGATTTTGAGGCATCGTTGTCAAAATTCGCGAATACAAACGACACGAGAACTGCGACGATCCAGCAGAGAATTATGAAACACAAAGTTCGTCCATTGGTAAGGAATTCCTGATACCACTTGTATCGCGAGATCGAGAAATAACGATCCAAGCTCATCGCAGCCAGTGTGTAAACGGTTACTGTACAAAACAGTACGAAAAAGCTGTCATATGTTTCACACAGATCCGGCTTAGCAAACCATGTGCTTTTTTCAACAAAGCTCATCACTCGAAGAGGCATAACTACTCCAGCCATGAGCAAATTCGCTAACGAAAGGCTCAAGATGTAGAAGTGTGTTCGGAAACGAAGGTTCTTGCCTTTGAAGACAGCAGCGAGGATCAAAAGATTACCAAACGCTGTAAATAGAATCAAAATTGCGAAAGCAGTCGCATTGATGATGTCTCCTACACTTGCAACTGAACCCAACAGTTCCTCTCCATCGCTAGCAGTTGATTCGGAAATGTCCTGCGTGGAGGGCATTGTCGTCGAAATTGTTGGATCCATAAGTGGGGCCATCAAACAGATAGCGTTCCAGAATTAAAGCGCTGACTTGAACAGCTGTGTTTCGTTTCTTTCGCTAGTTTGTGCTCAGCAGATCACTGAAACGACATTCGGCACTGTCGTAAATGCCACTTCACTTCGCTTCTTCGAACAAATCGTCTTCTGGTTTTCGAAATTGTTCTGTGAATCATCAAAACAGACAAGACTCCGACTTCCTTTTCACAAGCCAAGAAGATCATTTGCGTCGCTTCGTCGAGTTGGAATGTGCATCTCGCATTTCCATAGTTACTGCACGCTGAATGGCTCAACAAGAATAATGGTCTTTTGTCTTATAGTTAAAATTTACAATAAAAGTTAATAGGTTGAAGTTCTGACAATCGTCCGCCCCTGTCGTGTTTTAGCGTGTTTCTTTTACAGCGCGGAGGAACTGGGTTACTGGCTAAAAACCACGAAATGCACACAGGAAGCCCAATCCATGAGAGTCGATCTCACTAGGTCTCAATAACATTGCAATCGTACTAATTTACAGTAATTATCAGACCAACTAGAAAAACGTAAATTAATCAACCGTCCGTCATTCGAAAATTCGAAAGTTCAAGGGTTATCCGGAAATAAACATTTTCTTCAACTTTGCTGGTTTACTTTGTCTCTCCTTCACTGACCATCTGAAGGCTTTAAATCAGGGTATTGTGACTGCCATCCTAGTAAAAAGCAAGTAAATCTCAAATTAAAGATTCAACAACTGCGCATGCTCCATGAGATCACACAGGTATATGTTCTTGGCTTTGATCTACTCTCTGCTCTGTTAAAGATAACCGGGATATAGCACTTAGGCAGGTCTTGCCACGATCGCGATGAGGTTGGAGAACCTTGCAGTTTTAGTTTTGCTTGGGGCGGTGGTAACGGCATTACCAAAGAAGGAAGGTAGGCGTGAAATCAGAGCGCGCGATCATGTTGTATGGTAACGAGCCATTGATTTGTTGCCTTAGTTTTGTGTCGTCATCCAATGAATGGACACATTTCGTCTTTTGTTAGTAACTTTTATAATGTCTACTGTGTTTACGACTCTAAAAAGATATATCAAGAGGAGAAAAAGGCGATCTAGAGAGTTATTTTCCTAAGGATATCGAGTTGAAATTTACAGTAGTTAACATGGTTTTGTGAGAACATTTATCTACGACAACCTAAGGCCATATCACAACCCGAGCGATGTGTCTCGGTTAATCACTGGATCCAGAAGAACTGGTTGTAGACGGCCGCTTCAATGTAACACCTGTCATTTTCGACTTTCCATCAACCTCTATTCTTTGTATGAAGCATTGACTATTGATCTGCCCGTTTGCGACAAAATTTTAACCCCCTGTACTTTCCAAATTTAGGAATGACAAATGAAAAGAAGCCATAGTTGTTTTAAAGTTTTCTACCGCCGAGGAAAAAAGTTCTTATTTGGTAAAGAATCGTGGCAGTTTTCAGCAGTAGTGTTGCTAAGTAGTATGACGCAACAGGTTTATCTGAAAACCTTCAGCGCGGACATAGAGCCGCCGAACATTCAGATTCGAAAGTTCGTCAGGGACTGCAAGAGTTTGCAACAGGCATTGGCTCCTCTATGTGCTCCTTTTATCATGCATCAACTAGCATGCATCAACTAGCATGCGGCTTGGAAAACTTTCTTTCTATGAAGACGGTCTAAATAAGTTTTGAAAGAAATTAAGGCCTGGGGCAGACGCCGAATCTTAGTCGAACGTTATTCGAGGATCCACACATTGAGGGTCTCCTTGACAGCTACATTCCGGGACGTTATCTAAGATCTGCAAAGAAAAACGCCACTCTAACCACGCGCCGAATTCAATTCAAATGTGATGGACTGGGCTAATGTCACAAAACTACATACTCCCTTTATCTACTAAACGCTATTTCTTCACCCCCCTCCCCTGACGAGCATGCACCGTACAAAGACAATTTCGCGATCGGGAATAGCGAGTATCGAAAGCCGTTGCTGACATCAAGACCGGTGCTTAAGATCGCTGCTCCACTGTTCGCTAACAAAAGCACGGTTAAACATGCCACTTGAAGTAATAGCTGAACTATCTGATGCGCAGTTCTCAGAACTGTACTATGAGAATATTCTCTTTCTACTTTTCGCAATTACCAAAGTAAGGCTCGACGAGCACTGTATTTCGGTATTTAGCTGGCAAATCCTAGAAGTAACTAAGCGCGTATCGAGTGAATTACACGGGGACACGTGCTCATCCCCATGTATACTTTAATGAAGTGCAGCTTGTTTAAAATATCGATAGACGACCTATTTTTAATTTATTCGACGCAACTTGTATTCGGCGACTGCCCCCGGCCTAATCTATCTAAGTCATCTGTTTGGTTTTGATCTCTTTTCAGAGAAAAAGCCCGAGCCACGTGACAGTAATCGCTCACTTCTGACAGAGCTTCAACAAGCCGAGGCTTCCGGTGCGGAACCCGGGAAAGAGTTAGAGTCGACATCCGCGGTCTTGTTAGAGAAAGTTCCGAAGTTTAAAACGAAAGTGGAGGAAATAAAGTGGAAATTGAACAAGGCGAGAAAGAAGCTGAAAATCGCCAAGCAATATGTAGCTCTGGCCGATAAGGTTGCTAAGCTAAGAAATAAGGCACGGGGTGGCAGAAAAAACGTCAAAGATGTTATACGGAAGGCAGAAATCGCTTTGGTACATGCTGGTGAACACATGGGACTCGATTACGTACATTTCAAGAAGTAAATTGGAGAATTTTGCTTGAATTGCAAGAGATAATGACTAAGCCACTACAGGGGAAAGCAGACATCGTCAATCATTGTAAACGTTTTGGACTGTTCTATCATGACTTTGGAAGTTGTATTAAACATGATTGGTTGTTGTTAATCATTCACAGGCTGAAATCACTCGACTTTCTTTTCCCCACAAAAGCCATTTAAAGTGGGTAGAGAGACAACGGAGGCCTGAGTCAACTCTGTGTCATTTCGTGCTACATCTTATCCCCAGTGCTCTCAGTTTTGAAGATGCTGAATTGGAGTAGAGACAAGTTTAAAAGTTAGATAGGTTGTGTTAAGGCATGTATTTTTTTTTTCACTGTCCACATTACTGCATTATTTAATCTGTAACATTACAAGGCAGGGGTTGCGAAAGTACCTCAAATTATCGACCATCCACTTTTTTATCCTGTCACAGTGCGAATTTTCTACATCAAAAAAATAGTGCCAGTGCTCCTGATCTAAGGGTGAGCATAGGAATGGTAATTCTTCAGTTTAGTTATCGTCTTAGCGCAACATTCAACTCTTTACGTCACGTTACGTCCTAATAAAAAACAATTGCCTCCTCCCCGGCGAAAGTGAATTTGTAAAAATAACCCCATTATAAATACCATTTGAAAGTAAAAATCGCCAGCCCTAGTCCCGAATAAGGTCCTCATCTCCGGCGCCTGAAAAAAACCCGTGCAGCTCAAAACCCGGGCAGCTCAACCCAAGTTTAACGCGACGGGATTCCCCGCTCGCTTCTATCGCTACTCACACAACGAGCTATTACCAAAATGAAATTGGGGAAATCTATTTTTAAAATTCTCATATTCTCACGATGTACCTTTACTGACAAAATTGCTAAACAAATACAACACACTCAGTTGGCTTGGAAAATATTCCACAAGTTCAATTTCTAAGAGGAAACCATTTGAGAAGGTGCAAAAAGACACTAATTAACTGCGTCATCTGCCTAAAACGCCGTTTAGCTGGTAATTGATGTATTTCAAAAAACTAAAATTGGGAGGAACTGGCCGGTCACTAACACAACATACCAATCTCGAATAAAGGATTTAGCTTACAAACTACGCGTTTCTCTCAATCGGCCAGCGAGTTTTATAAAGCCAGCTGCTCTATCCTTTACCCTGATCGTCCACTGTGCTAAATCATCGCTGAACTGCGTGCATTTGTTTTAAATGAATGGCAGCCAGCGACCGGCCTTGACACAGCCTAACAATAGAACACACACATCAGATCCGCAATCGGCAAGTGAACACACACAGCCTGGGTCACTAAACATGTCACAACTACATGATTAGTTAATCACGTGTTTAACGGGTACCGTGATTGTATTTTGCATAACAAGAAAGATTTCCACCTGAAATTTGGTGTAAAATTCCTCCAAAATCTGCAGCAGTTTCTCTAAGAATCGAAAGGCTTTGTTCGTGGCAGTACAGGTCGTTCCGGGGTTACGATTTCTGCCGGTATGTGAACGAAAAAGCCTCTTCCATAAGCACGTTTACAAAAGGTGGATAGCACAAAGAAGGGCTGATCTCGGAGGTAGGTTTATTTAGCAATTGTACAAGGCTTTAAATTGTTTTAAAATGGGGCGTCTTGTACTAGACCACAATGCGCAAAATGTATACCTTGCTTTGTAGAGTTAGTGTAAACGAAAATTTATGATGAATGACTTGAAGCTATGTAACTTTGCTGGTTGATTTTTTTTATTGTCCAAAGTCGAGAGCCTCCTGCGGTTCTTAGCTTCTGTAATTTACAATTCTGAAATCTAAAAGATGAGTTTTTGTTTGACAAGAGAATGTCATAAGTTTAGGCACGCTGTATATAGTTTGGCTTTTTTGATATAAAAGGGAATTTGAGGATAAAACTTAGCTGTGTTAAACCTTTTTGGACGGGTGTTGTCTGCCCCGCGCGCTGCTACTTGACCGCCCACTTGACAGAACTCAATGGCTTGATATTTACCAAATAAATATTTATTTAAATGAATTGAAGCCATTGTTTTCTTAGTTTTAATCAAGCACTGCACAGCGATTATCATTTTCAATACTGATTATCAATCGCGGCAGCCACGCAAAAGAGAATATTATACACTTGAAATATCCTGAGAAAAATTGAAACAACGCGTCAATATAGTTTACTTATGCAATGGAAAGAGTGTCCATAATATTCAATTAATCTCATTCTTGATGGATAGAAATCAAATTTACTACATTGATGCGTTACCTTCTTATAAATTTCCAGGATAATTAGATTTTATCCATAGAGAGAATCGATACATTGATATTTTTAAATATGGACGGTGGGTGTGGTCAATTCTGATCTTCTTTCACTGGGTAATCGATTGCGCCTAACGTCGAGAGAGGACATAAAATGGTGTGGATGATAGTTCCAAGTAAGGTGATAGGAACGCTCGCCTCTTCATCCTTCCCCACATGTCACCTTGCCCAGATTAGGAACAAGCAGGAATCAACATTATGAACTGGGTAATTAGTAACGCAAAATAATACACAGAAAATAGCGAAAAAAATGCGGTTCGTTTATTCCTTACAGAAATAACCAGTAACTTTGTTTTTTTATTGCAGCATGTAAAATCATGAAGTCGAGCTACATTTCATATTTTCCGTTGACCCTCTTGTTTGTCGGAGCCTCTTTACAGCTGACTGAAGGTAAGTAAAGTTTGTTTTATATTGCTTCAACGTTCACTGTACAAAGCTCGGCAGTACATTGTAGTCTGCGAATGAAGACGCGTCTCCTAAAACAAGAACTCGTGTTTTATGTTTAGTGTACAAATCAAACTAGACTTCCTGTCTTTATCTTCAAACCAAGGAAATAATAAGACCAATCGTCACCAGGCTCACCGCGACTGTTTTCCCGCGCTTTTCAAGATCTTTCTCTCGTACACGTGATGATATATAACGTGCACTGTGCTAGAAGTCACATAAGCCAAAAATGATAGTTCAAATCACTGAAGAGCGTTTAACAACCCATTTTTTTTATTTTCTAGGTCGTCTCGATGCATCCGGAAGACTTGAAGAACTTATAGAACACGCGGAAAGGGAATCCAAAATACTCGCTAATGAGATCAACCAATGGCTGATTCAAGAAAGCGGATGTTCGGTGACGGAAGATGACCAAGCGCACTACCGGTCCCGAAGATCTGACGACGAGGACGACAAAGATGTGCGAACGGATACGAACTTGTTATCGAATATCGGGCGACTAATCGTACGAAGAGATGTCGGTAAACATGAATATAAACACAAGAAAACGAAGGGTTCTCCTGAGATCAAACGAAAAGACGAAAGAGTGGCTAAAGAGTCACATCACTTGTCAGAGAAGCATGGATTAGACATGCATCACGTCAAGAAAGGAACAACAAACAAAAAGGTTCAGTACAAGACAAAATCCTTAAAGGTTAAACGAGTTTCGAAGCAGCAGCATAAAAAAGCAAAGCATAAAGCAGACAGTGACGAGCTAAGTAAAGAAAACCTGGTCAAAGCATTGATTGGAGGTGACGCCAGAGCAAAGGATCGCAAAGAACAAACTGGCGTCCCTGAGAAAGCATACAGAGCACTTGTAGAATTCATGGCAGGCAGCCAGCAGCCAACTATCGAGACAGGCAGCAAGAAATCTGACATCGAAAGGCCACAAGGAGCGAGAAGAAAAGATCAGTCTTCGAATTTGAAACAAGGGGCCCGCAGAAAGTTGACTAAGAAGCACAAGCGCGTTCTCGCAATACTGTCGAAGATGCCTCAAAGTGTCTTGCGTAAATATTTCCATCTTCAAGGTTTGGACAAATACTGGAAAGTTATGGATAATATTCGAAGAAAACAGGCTAAAAAAGAGATTGCTAAAACGAAGTTGAAGATGCATAAAGACGAGAAGATTGTAAAAGAGAGAAAGGACCTTCCACCAAAAAAAGCCAAGACGTCCACACATCCAGAGAAAATTAGACTGTGGCAGAAACAAACCAAATCACATCAACAGAATTACAAACAAACAGTTGCACCACATGAAGAAGTCAAAGATAAGGCAGCAAAGCCATCAGTCCTGCACAGTCCCTTGAAACAGAAAGCAACAAAGAATGATGTGAAAAAGACGCAACCAAAAAAGTTGCACACAACAGAGATTGAAACAGCACACCTCAAGAAAGAGCAAAGTCATAAAACTGCACTGGAACAACATCTAAAGATAGCTGTACCACCTCAGAAAGACATGCCTAAAACTCCACCAAAGGAGACAAAGAGCCGCAAGGAAGTTGTTAAAGTAGAAGATAAGACCAAGAAGAACAATGCGGGAAAGAGTGCGGAAACGTCAAATGTCTCGCCTCATATTAAAGACGCTACCTCTCCGAAAAAGGTCATCGAAAAACCAAAATCTCCTATTAAAGACTTGCCCAAAAAAGAAGTCGAAAAGAAAGTTAGTTTGAAACCAGCTGTTGCCGAACGAACAGCGCTGTCTAAGGACTCAAAAGAGAAAGCTATGAATGCGAAAGAGAAGCAAACGCAAGGTGTAAAAGTCGTAAAAGTTAACGTCAGTCCGTTGAAAAGTCCAGCTAGTGCACAAGCCATAATAACAGCAGCAAAGCCTCAACCAGCTGAAAATAAAGATGTACACGCACATGAAACCAAAGAGAAACCTCAAGTAGATACAGAATCACTCCAGCAACAACTGAAAGCAATGTCTCCTAACGTGACGAAGAAGGTAACCAATCAAAACAGTTCAGGGCTTACACACGACAAACCCAAAGCAATCCCGAAAGCTCGAGTGGTCACAGAGCATCACGAAGTCGGAGTTGCGCAGGCTCCTCAGAAGCCTGAGGTGCCTCAAGAGAAAGGTTCTCAGGTCAAACAGCAAAGTCCTGCGGCAAGCAAGATTGATATCTTAAAAGAAAAGATCCAGAAAACTAACACGTTGAAGTTCAAAGTGGCACAAGCGCTCCTCGCTCATTGTGAAACTCAGAACAGGCTTCGACAGGTGTTTGATGAAGTAAACTCTTCCTTGAAGAAGGCCGCGTCTCTTGCCAAAGCTATTGGAACGAAATTCGGCATCAAACCAAGTGATGTTGAGAAGATGACATCAGAGCACACTGAAGGAGCAGTGGAGCAGTTTTTGAACAAATTGTTTTAGCTTTAATTGACAGAGTTCTTCAAAAACAAAACAGAAGGCGCATTCATTTGTCAGGTATTGCTAGCTGAACCAAGTTGTGGATTCAAAATGGCTTAGATTTAAGTAGCTGGATGTGATTCTAGACACGATTGCATTGTCCTGTTCTTAGAGGGAAGAAGCGTAGAACGGGAAAATTTTCGTCTCGAGTCACTGCAACTGTCGTTGAAATGTTTATTAAGGCGGAACTGACAGATGGGAAGGTGTCGGTGCACACCAGTATGACAGCCCCACTGCACTCACTATAGTAACGTATATTTTTTAAAACGAAAGATATCCTCCTTCATTCTATATGTGATTTGGCGCCCAAGTTTTCAGTTGCAATGCAATGAGTTATTATATCGCTTATTGTAAGTATCTAACGTGTAACTCCTCAAGAAAAACATACATAAAGTCTTATACAAGTATAAACCATGATTAGTGACACGTAACTGATTATTTAATAAAAGTTATTTTATCGCAATAATTTCTCCCTGTTTTTCGCTATTGTTCTGAGAATGGGTCAAAACTTATTTTACAATTTGGGCGGTCGGGGGGTCAGTTTCTTCAACCACTCATCAAAAAATAAGTCCCTATCTGACAATCCTTTGTGATGCCTTTATGAAAGACAATTTGCCTGTTCCTGTTATTATGGAACATCCCCTTCCCAGAGATGCGTAGTAGAGCATCCTCCTGCTTACAGCTGTGAACACGTGACCCGATGTTAGGAGTTAAGAAATATTAAAACAGAATAAGTAAATAACTAGTATCATAACCTCTTTATTTCCTGGTCTCAGTGACAGTCAAGTGGTGCAATATGCGATCATCAAATGGATCAAAGTTTTTTGTCAGCGAATGACAAGTTAAAATACTCTTCATCTAGAATTTGGTTGTTTAAATCTTAAGCAGTCATCTACACTCCGTTGGAAATCTTCGTTACTTTAACGACACATTACAATTTTCGAGCTTAGTGTCTAATTTACGTTATCAAACATTTCCGCAATATTGTGTACTCTTTAGGGACTAAATAAAAAGAAAATTAATTGGCTAAAATAAGCAAACAACTGTTGTGACTTGCCAGTAGTCAAATATTTATACCTGTCGACGTCACATTACATGTGAATAGGTAAATAAGCAGCTTATTCCCTTACATGTTTACTGCACTCGACACTCGACACTTTAATGGTTTATTATGAGAAGACACAATCTTAGCTTGACCTTGGAAGAAATTGAAGGAGACGCAGAGATTTGCCTGCAATGAGTCAAAGTGTTCGATATTTGCAACAGTGAACAACACATGGTGTACCTGTTACTGGCCTCTCCTTCTTGTGGCCAGCTATGTTTCTGATTCTACTCTTAATGGGTCTCTCAGTGGAACTACATATTCAAGGTAGAATTATGCTCTCTTTTTTGCTTTGTCTAGTAGCTGGTGCCATGGTAAAATACAGTATCAAATTGTGTTTGGATCTCAAGCTAATATTTTGACAAGGGAGCCCTGGAAGCTTTGGCATTTAGTTTTCGTTGTTACCTGTAGTACCTGCTCGCCATGTCAAGAAGACAATGAAGCTTAGCGTAAAATAGTTTCGTCTCCTAATTTGTCTCTTTAAAGTCATTGTTATTGCTTGCAAAACAATGAGTACAGTGATTTTGTTTTTCGCACGTGACGCTCTAAAAGTGCTATTTCATCATAGGCTGTAGGGCGCGATTGTCTAATTAGTTTTTTTTGCTTGATCCTGATTGGGTCGATTTTCGCATGTCAAGTGGTGTCTGGTGATGCATGAGGTCCTTATGTAGGAGTTATTGTGCCTCAAAATGAAGGAATCACACAAGATTACAACTCACGTCTGTTTGATAAGATAGCTGTTATGTTAACAGTCCACGGTACTTTTCAGCGCTCGTACTTTTTGATCAACCTATATCGGTACTCTGTATTCGTCAGTTCTACGATATATGTGGCTTATTGACCAAAAGTGAGGTCAAGATGGCTGGATATTGGCTAACAAAGGATTTATTATATAAAAAGAAAATTATTTTCTTGCCGGACACAGCGATCTTGCCCGCTCGGGTAGCCAATCACGACGCAGGATTCGGTTTATCTAGCCTGCTTACGAAGCTAATGGCACACAATCAATGTAATCAAGTTGATATCGTCTTCTTTAAATAACAGGATACCATAGCAACAGAATATGTCTTGATTTTAACCTTAAGTTCTTGTATTTATGTTGCCTAATTATGGTAAACATGGAAAAATATAGCTTTTCGTAACATGAAGGATTATACTGAAGCTTTTCAGAGCCACTCAGAGCTTGCAAAGGCTCTGAATCCCTTAATTAGTAGTTTATTTCATTCTTTTTTATCCTACCAGCATCAACACAGGAACGAAAATCAAGAGACATAATAGAATTTTTCAAAAAAGCTGGAGAGAATGCAATAAAAGCGATATCCGGCCTGATTCCTGGCGGGAAACCTACATCCCAGCTGACAACGCAACCCAGGGGACCTAAGATACCGCTGAATACAATCAACGAGGACGCCATCAAACCTGTCATACCATACAAACGTAACATGATTGGTAAATTGAAGACTGGCAACAGAAAGACGACAAACGTTGATTTGGTTTTCAAAGGAGCGAAAACAGATCTGAAAACAAAAGGATTATGGAACAAGAGCAAAGGGAACCCAGCAAAGAAAACAAAATCAGAAACAGACGTCTACTAAACAGCGAAAGAATAAAAACAAAGAAAGGGATATTGCCTTTAAAAATGGACAATAGATAACTACAATGAGATCTTCGCCAATGTCTTTTGACTTTTGAAAACTGTACTCCTGCATCCACAATGGAAGAGGCTAGGTTTCTTGTAAAAGAAGGGAAATACGATGTGTTTTGTAGCAAGGACACGCCTTAATTTTACAACGTAATAAAATTCAATTTTTTTAAATAAGTAGCTTCAGTACCAAATGACTTTCTCTAATAAGAAGTCTGAATAAAAAGTAAGAGACACCCTGTCAGGCAAATAGGAAAGAAATTAGTGAATATGTGTTGCGCATGTGGCCAAATACCTTTTGTTACTTCTAAACGGTAAGGATTCTCGACCGTCCGCTCAGGAAAGAGAGACTTTGTGTTAAAACCGATAACCGAGAGAGCTAAATGGATGTTAGCTATTATTGTGAAACTAGGTTGACTGATTGATTGAGCCCATAGGACTTCTGCGCACCTCCTGCGCACCTCCTGAGCAGCTTATCTCCAAGGCAGCCTACTACGAATTCAGAGCTTCATATATTGTTGCTTGGCAACCACTTTGAGAGTCTAGTTCCTTGTTCTAGAACAAAATTACAAGGACTGGACCTGACTTTCACGAAAACGGAGCTCCTTCTGATTGTGCAAGTTCTTCATATAAGCGGGAAAAAGTGTCCCTGCTCCATCGTTGCTTTCCTATAGGTTACTCCTTTTATCTTTACTTTCGACGAGTGTTTTGTAATCAGTCAGTCACAAAAGAGACACCTAATTCTAGTTTAATCTTAATAGGAAAGGAAATAAACTCTGAAGTTCCTGTTAAGTAATCGAATATTTTTTCTCTTTTAATTATTTCCTCAAAGAATTGATCCGGCACAATATAATTGCGACTTTATTGCCTCTGAACTCGTTTCTTGCTTGGGACACTTGTTAACTTTCACTAGTTTGGCTAATTAATCTGATTTGAGCGATAAGCAAAACAAACCTGCGTTAAGAATTATTCCAAAAGAAGCTAAGAAGTCAGTCCACATTGCAATTTGTTTAAAGGTACAATTTGTGCAAAGACACTTGTTAGGCATAACTAGGGCGAAGTCTAATAACAACATTTTTTAAACCATAGTTAGTAACTATGTTTAAACCAACCGTTTCAAATTAAACGTTGTCGTATTTTGTTCGACTTAATAACCGTGACAATCCACTTGCTAAAAGCAAGTGGTGCAGAGCCTTGACTCGACGAAGATTTCAATTCTGATTAACAGGTAAGAAGGACAATTTTGCACCAACTACTCTTAATTGTGCACTTGTTACATCAACCACTGGAAAATATATTCCCGCCTTCTGTTGGTTCCCCGCCATATGACCACTTATGTCCTGAATTGTATTGTTGACTTAGTACTTCATATTTGGCAGGGTTATCTGACATTTTCATATTACTTCATATTTGACAGAATTGTGTGTGTTTGGGTGTCTTTTCACCAGTTAGGACACTTTGTGATGCTTATCATAAACAATCTTATTAGCGTTCAATACTGGACATATCTGAATATGGCATCTATTTCTTTGTCAGACACCAACAGTCCTTGTGGTTTGTCATAATGTAGCTTAAGTATTTAAGTTATTTAATACTATATTTACTTTGAGGGAGGAAGTTTCATTCATGAAAAACTAAACAATATTTAACTACCGATGTACCTATAGCATGTCTAGAACACCATAACGCATAATTTTCTAACCATTCCGAAGGTTCCAATAATTTTAGTCATATTCTGGCGAGAAGGGACGCCTGAAAAAGTCCACAGTTGCAACTGGGTTTTTTTACTCTCCTCCGAATCGGATGCTTGTCCAATACAGGAATATCACCCAACATTACGTTGGCCGGTCCACATCGATACTCCCGGGTGGTACATCGCCATTACCTGGTCAGGGCTTTAACCCCGGGGGGAGTACTCCCTTATATTGGTATGTGCGGCCCCAAAGGGTATGGTTTTTCAGCCGTTTTGGTCATAAATAGGGTATCGATTTTTGCACTCTAGTCTTCAATTCGGATTTTTTATAGAAGAAGCTACTTTTTCATCACGCCTTCCTTCTCCCATCTGCGCTTTGCCTTCCTCTACGCCGTTTAACGCCTGCTGCGCAGGCTAGATAAAGCCAGCAACAAAAGCCCTTCGGCCTAATGATCTAAGAGTCAGGTCATAAATAGGGTATCAAATTTTTGGTCAGGTCATAAATGGGATAGAGAAAATCGCAGATTTTGGACATAAATAGGGTTTTGGGAAGCGGGCCGCACACACCTACCCAATTTTTCTGGGAGCACCCTCCCCCTCCCGGGGGCTTTAATCCACACCAATCGATTCAAATCGAGCGCGTTAACTTGTAGGCTGCCTGATCTCCTTCTGCAAAATGATATACTTGAACATAAATTAGTAGTTAAAAAATGTACGGTGGAAAGATCAAAATGTGTTGACATCGGCTGACGGAAAACAAACATTCAATTACAATTTATCCCAATCATGTGCTTGTAATTGGAAATTTAGTCTTAAGGTCCAATGCCTCAATCGAAACGCGCGAAACTGTTTAATCCTGTTTAAAAGGATGGTTCGACGCGCTTAAAACGTTCTCTCAACAATTACTCTTATTTTTTGTTGATATACAATTTCCAATCCAAACAACAGGTGCGATGCTTTCCTCTGGTTGACTGGTCTAATTCGCGGATCAACAAGCAAAAAAGCGCTCTTTTAACCCACGCCTTGTGATTGGTTAATTTGAATGATGATCTCAACCAATATAGCATTCTGAGTTCATATTTTTACACCAAAGGTGGAAAGAAAATGGAGAATTCCTAGGCAAAACCCTTGCGCGAAAAATCAAGAAATGTTGTAGTCGTTTGGGATCGTACTTTTCCTTCATAGCAAAGGTTATTTTCTTGTAGTTTGGGATTCAAACGTGGATTTTTACACATGTTGGTGTCGTAACATGACATACGGTTGAGGTTTCTACGGGTAAGTGATTATTTCACTTCATTGAGTCTTAGTATCGACGTGTTCCCAAAATCATGGCTGCTCACCCATACGTCGCGATTTTTGATTGATAATGCTCGTAGTCCAGAGACATAAGGTCTTTTTAATCGTGTTTAAGTGCTGTTCCTTAATTTAAGTTCCTTCGGAACAACTGACACAGTGTTTAACACAGGCGTAAACGTTCTGTCTTGTACTTTATCAAAACCTTCCACAGTCGGGAGTGTTCCGCGTCCACGACGGTGGCGAAACAAATTGTGCGCTTCATGAACCATTCAATTTCGCACTTCCCTTCAATAACACTACGATGATTATCTGGAGTTAACTGTCCTTGATGATTCATGCCAGCATATTCAATGAAAGCTTTCAAAGTAGTCTCTGACACAGTAATAAACTGAAAGCAATTGGTCGTCCGTTGGATCAATTTCCGTTGATTTTGATTAGAGGATGTTTCCAACGTTTCTTTATTGGTTTCAGTAGAGAATTCAACAGTGTTGGCGATAATTTATCCTCGCTTAAATGATTGTTTCTGATAGACTTAGGGAATTTCCAACATATGAAGGAAAGTTTTCGCTCTGAAGTCTGCAAATACTTTTGAGACAAAGTGACAAGATTCTTTTATTGAAGAAACAGAAGGGTTTGCAACAGTAACTACACTCGTTCGGACAGGGAGTGGTAGGTTACAGAAAGATCAGTATTGTTTTAAAATTGCTAAGTTTATGGAATTCTCAAGGCAATGAAGTATATATCCGACGACACTTGTCTGAAATTCAAACAGGTGCTGTTTAGGTCAGCCATTTACTAATGGAGCCTCAAGAGAGATTAAGGGATTTACCACACTGTTCTTGCGTTATGAAGCGCAAATTAATTGCGGCTGATTTGGAGAAAAAAAGCTTTCGGGTAGGACAATACTACTGTGAATTGTCTCGTAGACATCTAGTATTTAGTTTTTTCTTTTGCCGGTTTTGAGTACTCGTAAATGCACGACTCAAGTTTCGTCAGTTAAATTCCTGTTCCATTTGTCAGCTGTCAATTAATACAGTTCTTGTTTGTTATTATCACTGCATTTCGTAAGACCATCAAATAATGAGACCCAACACAAAACGTACTTGGAGACAATGTGTTAAGTGTCTTGTTCGGATGGCTTCTCCGCTTTGCTGAAGAACTTAAGATCTTCTATCTTACCAGATACAATTACGTCTGTGATTGTATTATTGTATGACCGCGTCATAGGGACAGTGTCGTTGTAAAATCCATGCGGGGCGTTTTTATGGCTCCAGTGATTTAACACACCCTTATGTTTTAAGTTTAAAAACATGCACTAATAGGGTACGAATTTTAAGTGATCGAGAGTAAGAAGAAAATTAACTTGTGTCTAGACAGGTTTCTCACGAGACTTGAGCTAATTTGGCTGCCTTATTGTTTCGATTTAAAAACGAAGACGAAAAATTGTTCTTCATTCATTTCAGTGACGGGTAGTACTTAAGCGAAGAGCATGTGATTGAACGGTGTCTGAAGTGATTATGAGTGTCTCGCTTTTTTAATTCCACAAGCAGTTTACAACTGTTGAGGTTTACGGTCTGAAAGAGGATAAACACACTAATGTCGTTTGGTCAAGCGAATCACCAAAATTGTTCGATTCATTGAGCAGAAAATGTTATGGATGGCTTAGTGAAAAAATTATTCACAGTCAGTTAGCAAAACGGGCTTTGCATCGTAAGCCCGATGCCTGCTGCGAAAACATGAAAGGAATTTGACACAGAGAAAGTAGAGGCGGATTCCATATTTTGATGTTGTAAGCGCGAGCTCCAAAGGCGTGTCATTTCCTGAAAGGTCTTGTAAAATAAAACATTTGCTGCCTTTTGAACATCTCTTTGGGTAAGGGATTTGCGTTGTAGTCACTTCAACCTAATCCTTGAATATGTGCCTGGTTTTAGCTTGCAAATCAGAAATGAATAGACCTTTAATTACGTTTTTCATTTTGTTAACAGATATCTTATGGCTTCTGTTTCATTGAAGCTGGTCTTACTAGCCTCCGTTTTTGTTCTGCTGGGACATACCTCTGCTCAGGGTAAGTCTAGAAACACAATCAACTGATCATCCAATTCAAAACCTTTTGTAATCCAAGTAATATTGGATGGCTGATGGAAAATTCTAACTCCCGACAACGAAGAACCAGTCGTGTTTGTAGAATCTTCAATTCAGCATATCAGCCTGTAGAGAGCGACCTCTAAGGTCGCCAAGGGAGCGACCTCGTTCCCAGGGCTTTTCCCTCTGACACTGGGAAAAGTCTTGGGGAGAGGTTGCTGAGGGAAATGAGAAATCGTTTCTATTCCGCGGTGCACTTTGAAGAGTTCTTACGTTGCTCGTAAATATCTATATCCCTGGTTGTCATAAGAAAGGTTTGCAACGGCTATGATTTACACAATCGATAAAATAGGTAACGAGCCTTTCTTGGAATATAGCAGCTGAAAATAACAAAGTCTGACTCTGTCGTGACGGTCCTTGTGGCTTACTTTACCAACGATTGTTTTGTATGTTAATATAATTGTCACAGAGCTTTATGAAGATGAAGGAAACCTCGAGCAATACAGTCCACTATTAGGGGAAGCTTTGATTGATTACCCGATAATAGAGGAGTACGGGATTCCCACAGTGGAAGAGTTCCCAGCGGAAGATGAGGATGACGACGATGAAGATGACGTCAATGAAGACGCTCATTCCAGCGAAACAGAACAAAAAGTCAAGAAAGGGCAAATAAACCATCAAGGTTAGAGAAGGGGATTTATTTCTTTATGGGTTAAAACACAGACAAAATGGATAGTCTAATTGCATGCAGAAAGTCCTTGAACATGAGGAATGCTCTATCATACCAGTGTGTTTGAGTTCAGATAGTTTGGAAGAGGGAGTTACTGTTTTTTAAAATGAGGATGACGATGAATTATACTGCCATGATGTTATCATCGCGTTGCAGCGACTTAGGTGCACGTTTCAGATGGAAACGCAGGTAACTGTGCTATTATTACCACAAAGAACACTGGAACAAACGGGAACATGTGCGGACCCTGTAAAAAGCTAACTGGCGTAACATTGACCCTAATAACTAACTCTTATCACTAATGGCTGACCACTGACGCTTATATTACTACTTTCTTACTAAGTTAGATAACGTATGGTCCCATTACATGTAGAAAATGATTAACGTGCAAATAGTACGTGATTAAAAAGAACTTCTTGCTGTCTTTTTTGCAGACTATGAGCATGCACAAAAGACATCGTCTGAACTGAAACTTAAAAGCGACGCACGCGAAAAGCGGCAGCTCCCTCTTCAAGGTATCAGCATGATTTCGATATACAACTTCTCTTTACGGCTTCCTTTAGATTTCCTATAGTTCTGCTAGGGAGAATCTGGTTGTAGATAAAATAAAATGTTTTGACACTTTGATTTAATTACACGACAGTAGCCTAAAATTTCAACCAATGATCACTGACTGCGAGTCATTCAAGTACACTTTTCATTCCCAGCTCCCCGCTACGTATTTACTGCACCATGCCACAGGGATGTTGTTGCCATTAATTCAATCCGAGTAAACCCTGATATTCTTGAAATGGAGGAATCATGCTCCAAAGCGCAGATCCGTAATAGAAGAGATATTGAAATGTATACAGTGACAAAATCATTTTTTTTTGTTCTCTAGATGACCCGGTAGTTATCGCCCGCGAGAAGCTTCAGCGAGCAATCAAAGCGGCCAACGCGCTAAGTAACATAGAAAAACAGCTTGGATTAAATCCCTCCACGGTCGAGCACAAAACTGAAAAACTAGAGAAGCAACTTAAAGATGAAGAGAAAAACTTCAAACAACTTGCCGATCAAACAGAGAACAAGGACAAGAAGCAGAAATTTGTCAAACTGGAAAATGTTGCCGATGAAGACGTCAACGAGGCACAAAGTATTTTAAAATTGATCGTCAAACTCGAAGCCGCAAAATATTTGGCGAAGGAACGGGCTCAAGAGGAACTCGATACGGCCCAAAAAAACAAAATCGCTTCAGCGCCGCAAATGGTTCTTGGACAACCATTTACATACCCTCCTCAAACAGCTGGATATTTTGGGGGAGTGCCGCAACCAGCTTATCGGCCCATGATGCCGGCATATATGGCTAATTATCCACCGCAAATGTTCCAAGGGATGGGTTCCCCCAGTGTGGGTCCTGCACCTAGCATGTTATCGCCGGCTAGCTTAGTTGGTCCAACGAACACGGCCCCTCCTTATCAGCCCAGTTACCAGGGTAATACGGAGCTACAGCCAATAAACGCAAGTGAGTGTGTGGTGTTGTTTTCCTTTTTTTCACTGAGACTTTATGAGGTGGGATAAAATGAAAATATCTGTGATGACTGGCAGGTAAGCAAAATGAAGCTGTTGCGAAGAAAGAAGGCCATCTAAGTCTTGTACCAGTGTTTGTCAATCAAATGTCAAAAACGTATGACGTTAGTATTTCCTTTCTTTCAGTCAATGCACCTCAGACAGGCGCGCCAGCGTTTCCACCCAAGAGCAGTCCTCAACACAGCGTACAATCGGTACAACCTGAGGCTGACAAGACAGCAAGCTACTCGCCCGAGGAAGATAACACTGATATCAGCCCAGGAGATATGGAGTTCAGTGATATGGAAAGCCCGCCCCCAGCAAAGAAACCGACAGTAACAGAAGTTAAGGCTCAGTCCAATGCGCATGACTCAAGCAGCAGTGTAACACAAACACTGCAGGCGCACATTAAACAACAGCCGCCTAGCAAAGACGCAGGTCTTACCACAAGTCATCCTGCTCAACCGGCCAGACCAGCTCAACCGGACGTATCTGCTCAACCAGTCGCACCGGTTCAACAAGTCGCAGCGGTTCAACCAGTCGCTCCATCTCAATCACTCACCCCTGTTCAGCCTATTGCGTCGGTTCAATCAGTCATGCCTGAAAAACCTGTCGCGCCTGCTCAACCAGTCTCACCGGTAGAGACGATCGAATCCGCTGTTGGCCAATCAAATGGTTTTATGCCGCAGTCGGCACCGCTGACCGCATCGTACAACCCCGTTGCCGTGGCACCAAATTTGGCATCTATGTCAAGATACTTTGATTCATCGTCCAATTCTCCTAACTTGATGGCACCGCAACCATATTATGAACCGCCAAAACCTCAAACTCCACAGCAAACCTCTGCCCCTCACACAGAGCCGAAAAAACCTGGTCTCAAGAGCCCTGCATCTGAGAAGCCGGAGGTTTCACCTTATTCTGATTTCAATGTACGTATCAGCTGTGGATTTTATCCGTGTTGAAGTCATCTTTTAATTGCAAGTAGAAACATCAATTTCGTTACTGTATTGTCAAACATTTGTTTTAGTTCTAGTATTGAGAATTTAAAACTCCGACCACAACATGGCCAGCTTCCGTCCGACTATTCGAGCAATGACTTCCGGTGTACAATATTCTCATGGCTTGGTACCCTGTAAGAATCTCAACCAATACTTAGCAATTCTTCGTCGAAATAATTCGATGTGCATACTTTGCTTTGTTTCAAAAACTAGAGCCTTTTAATGTGAAAATAACATTACCCTCAAATTATATCATTGCAGGACCAGTCTCAGGTTTCGGCACCTCCTAGTCCTGCAAACTTACAACCTCCAGCGGCGTATTCTGGGGAGCAGACGCTTTCAGGCTCGTATCCCACGAGCCCATTTTACCCATGGAACAGTCAGTTACTCCCATCCGGAAACCCACAGTATCCCTGGAGCTCCCCAATGTATTATTCCCCAGGTAAATACAAGATAAAAAACACAGCTTCTGTATTTTTGAAACCTGTTGAAAATATAACATAAGTTCATATCAGTTCATATGTTGATTTGATTAATACGAAAGTTGGTTGAACATTTTGTGGAAAGAGACTACGAAACTCTCATGTAAGAATTTCTACCTCTGTATTAATTCAGTTTATTTGTTTCAGTTAATCCGCTGATTGCAGAGGCATACAGAAAGCTGCATGACACGGAAAGAGCGAGTCTAGCAATGTCTAAGATCGAGGAAGCGATTGGTCTGTCACCAAACTCGGTGAAGCACATAATCAGTGACATTGAAAACCAAGCTAAAGTGGACGCTAATCGTTATGAGGACGACATGAGTAAAGAGAAAGCCGAGATTACCAAGGAGAAAGAAAGTCTTGAAAAGAACCAAGTAGCAGACGAGGATCAAGCGAGGAAGAAGATCCAAAATGATGAACAGAAGCTGCGAAATGACATCAAAAAAGAAAACGTCGCAAAGCTGGAGGTGGACAAGATTAAGAAGATCGAGAAAATTTTGACCATCATCGAGGCAGCCAAGTATTCTGCCATGCAGAGAGCGAAGAAACGAATTCACAAGCTTAAAGCTGATGAAGGCGTGGCAGATGGGGATGATATCAGAAAACGCGACCTGGAAGATCTTGAAAATGATATTAGACGTCGAAGAAGAAACGAGATTAATATTTGGCTCAAAGGCTCAAGAAATCGCATTGATACAAGTCATTTCTTACGAAACCGTATAAGTAGTCTGGGAAGACGACATGAGGAGGACAGGCCTCGGTGGAGTTTAGACCAGAAAACTCTTTTACATCACTCAGAAGCTTCTGATAAAAGTAACAAAACTGATGAGTACCCGAAGGAAAGCAAGTTGCACAAATTGAAGTTTTTCAAAACGCTCTCATCCAGCAAGAATCTCAACTCCGGAAATGAGTTGCCAGTGGCAAAGAGGACTGATGTCCCCAGGAAACCAGAAAATTCTGCCAACGCATTTATCATGGCTAAAATGCTAGACAAGATGGACAAGCTATTTAAAATTCAGGCTGATATTTTAAAATATCTCAAAACTGAGCATAGCATCAAGAGGTTACAGAAGAAGCCGTTTGCGAAAAGATGGAAGCGAAGTCTACACAACTCAAACAATCACAAGAACACTCACAAAGACATCAAGAGAAAAAAAACGTAATGCGAACTAACGTTGAAAATTATCAGACAAACAGATTAGTTAATGTAGGAGGGAGAGTTCATGCAATTACTTTTTTCTCACAACATGGCTCTCACCCCGTGTTTTGGTGGCACTCGTGTTGCCTAGCAACCGTTATTTATAGCAACAATAACTTAGCAAGTTAGCAACGTTGCTTAGGACGTATAACGTTAGGTATGACAAAGGCCAGTCGTTGTTTCCAAGCAGTTACCAAGACATGGGTATTTATTTGAACATACCGGTGCAGTGTTGAGTGGAAACCAAAATGACAGAAAATTCACCACATGATGCAACCGTGACGCCTCGCTATATAAAGTTGTGGTGAAGGGACATTTAGATTTACTTCTCATATAAAGTTGATGCTTGGTCGTATAGTTTCCCTTTTCCAACAGTTCAAATAATGTCGCTTTTCAGGCCTTTGTTGTCTGAAGAATCTGTAAATATAAGTTAGTTTTTCCCCGAGGGCGACAGACCGAAAGTTGAGTGTCACAATGTGCAGTATTTATAACGACCCTTGGATAATGAAGAAATGTGTCGAGAATATCAAGGAAAGGGTTTCATTTAGAGTAATGTTCAATTTTAAACTTCAAGTATTGGTTATTGATGCATTCCTGTATGGCCGTTACATATCTTGGACAGAAAAACGACCCTGCTAAGTAATTTTAGGAAGCATCATCTGAAAGTGGGATCAAATAAGGGCTGGTGACTGAGAAGGAAAAAAATTAGGGGAAAATTAGATAAAGAGAAATGTAAATAAGGACAATTTTGATACTTGCATTTAATAAATATCAGTCGCAACAAAATACTTAGTATTATTTTTTTGTTTTTTTTTTGCCGCTGGGGTGAGATTTAATTAGTGAGACATCAAGGTTTTTTGAAACGAAAAAAAAAATATAATTAATTCTAATAACGGAGGCTTTGGACAAATAATTAAGAATGAAAAATAGGGTCAATAACTTTGAATAAAGTTTCTATGACTCGTTCATCATTTTCAAATTCGTAAAACTCAAAGTCAGATTATATTGGCTTTTTTACATACAAAAACATGTCAGTTATGCAGATTATGGCAGTAAAGCTAAAGAAGATACAACCTATCTTGATATGTATCAGATTCTCCCAACTAGTGCTCAAAGAATCATATGGAAACCAAAGAATCATATGGAAACCAACGCCGTCGGGGTTTGCTTAAGGTCCCTTATAGCGAGCTTAAGCAGTCCACTACGGCGACGGCAACGAGAACGTCACCAATCAAAAGATTTAATGAGCAGAACAATGGCTGTGCACGTGCGGTTTAATTTTTTGTTTATTTCTTAGCCGTCCTCTGCAAAACAACAACGTGAAATGACAAAGTTTTGGTATTTTGGAGAATGTGAACGACGGCGGTTTATTTTTCGTGTTTTCATTTAGAGTTGAACGTTGGCATTACACATTAAGCTTGGGCAAGTTCTGAGACCCATAGCGGCACTATAAATTCATTTTTTTAGGCGTTGTCCTTGGCGTCGCTGACGCGATTGCTTAAGTTCTCTAATAATCAGTAGCCAACCTCGTCTACTGATTATCCAGACAAAAATTCAAAATAAAATGAAAAAAAAAAAAAGACGAAGCGAAACCTAGACCCAGATTCCAAAGCCACAGACCTCGCAAAATGATCGGTCAGTCCTCTCCACTCCTCGGCGCCGAAATACGCTCCAGAAATTGCATTAGACCAACTTGAAGATCTAA
>Ga0126337_10000029_pt1 | contig 42058 bp, 22 predicted proteins | sample DipCmetagenome_FD_92527 | JGI IMG/M metagenome (GOLD analysis project Ga0126337, IMG submission 92527) | Coral microbial communities from La Bocana,Puerto Morelos, Mexico - Diploria C A metagenome | ecosystem: Host-associated > Invertebrates > Cnidaria > Coral | place: La Bocana,Puerto Morelos...
GCGTGATGCCTTTTCGCGTGATGCCTTTTAGCGGGATGCCTTTTAGATCGATGCATGCACAATTTGGATGATTTGATATCAATTACTGAGCATTGAATTTTGTCGAAGATATACCTCTCTCTGTACTACCGTCCCTCGCTAATCTGTCATGAAAACGAAGTTTTTCGAAAACGCTCTTCAAACCAGAGGAATTTGAAAACGCCTGCTTCGCGTTTTAGTTTCAGGACGGAACACATTTTTGAAACGGTGACGTCACAATAATCATATGATTTCCCTGACCGAGTTTTCCTCCACCACAAATTGAAAATGATCGGTGATTGTTGAGTTTTTGCGTCGACCATTGCTGCGGCGGACTAGGTTGCGTTGAAAGATATCTCGTTTAATATCTATTAAATCTCTGCTTTGGAAATTGGCACTAAAAATCGGCTTGTGCTAAAATCACCTTTAAATAGCTCGACATGTTCCAAAAATATGTCTTTCTTCCCTGAAATTTCCGTCCGTTTTTTTGCTCTCGACATTTCCTGACATTTTTGTTTGAATAGTGCGTTTATCGGTTTTCCGGCCATTATTCGACCAACAATTCCAAGCTTTTGGTACGGTGGCAAATGGTACAGAAATTTCCTGGGATGTTTCCTGGGTTAAACTTAGTTTAACCAAATATCTGCAAATGTTTTCTGTGTTTTATCCGCTTGCTTGCTGATTAACGTAAAAAAAACGCTCCATATCTATTTATGGTGTGTCAGAGTACTTTTAAGTCACAAATTTTCCCGTTTTTTTAGATTTAATTTTCCGTTTAAAATTTTTTTTGTTTTTGTAATTTCTCTATTTTTGTTACATTGTCTATTTCGCTATTCACTGTTCTTCACTCGTTTGGTCTGAAAATTCGTTCTTTTCAACGAGTGCTTTGTTTTCTACGTCATAATGTATTCCACTGTTGAATAATGACATGTTCCATGTATGCTGTTATTAGTTTCTCAAAAGAAAGTTTCGTTTGAACTTGGTTTTGTACTTAGAAACGATTACGAGAGAAGCGTGTTTTATGTAAGGGATCAAAAATTCGACTTAAGTACAAATCTTGTCGAGTAAGCTTGTTCCTCGCTTTTGTTAAGCTTTAGAGAATTAACAACAGCTGCATTTTGAGCGATAAGTAATATTTTCATCGCGATATAACCAGCCCCCTGTTAAGTAAGAAAGATGAAAACGAGCCATGGATTATTCTCCCGCTATTTGTTTGCAGCAGGTGTTTGGAATCAAATCTACTAGAGGCACAAGTGTTTTGTTCAGCCCTCCGTGCGTTTGCGCTAATTATCTGAGTTATCATAAACATTATCGTAAACATCGAAATAATTTCTGTTGTCTGCATACCTTAACAGAGTACGTTTATTTCTTTTTGCGTTTACAGCTTAGTTCATTTTCACTCACGCTCGCTGTTTGAAAAACAAGAATATTGACCTTGCCTTCGTAACTTGTTTCTGTTTTGTTGTCAAGCAAGCAGCGTTTTTGAACGCTTTGTTTATGCCCAGTTCACACATGCCACACGTGCTCAAACTATCGCTATCCGCATGTCATTAAATGCTAACACCGCATGCTTGCTGTCTTGTTTTAGTTTTGTTTCAAAACACTCGGCATCAACCCCGGTGACTAGTGATCGCATTCAAGAAAACTTCACACCCTTTTAACAGAGTGACCACTTAAGCAAATGATAAACATGTTGTTTTTGTCAAACAGCCATTTGCAATCGAAAATAGATTTGCGTCACTGGCTGTGTCCGCGGCAAATCGCTGGCGGGTTTTAAGTTATGCCTCGGAAAGCGTTATACAAGGAATATTTGCGTTGAGGCTCTAACGGACACTGTGCTTTGTTGTTGTCCGCCAGTAATTTTTGACAGAAAACAGCTGATTAGCAGGTATCCACTGGTGGCTCGATTGTGCTCCTAACTTGGAAAGAAACCTCATTCCGCGTTACTTTATCAGTGACGCCCTGTCTAATGATTGATGTTTTCTTATTGTCGTCCGTTTAATAAATAATTCGGTCGCGCCATATTTTGATTAAGGACGCGGCGCACACACTGGTGGTTTGCTTGTCAATTTGAATCCGCGCCTTGTTAGTACGCAGCCGTAACTAAAAAATTACCATAAGACTCGCCACGCCATGTTCGTATTCATCCCTTGAGCTTTTCCCACGCTCTTTCAAGCTCGCTAATTAGACTCTTGTTATTTCAGCGAAAAGTTACTGTATAAAAACCTTAAGGTTAGTGTTTTTATTTTGACTTTTTTTTTCTTTTCTGAGCCGCTACGCGCTACAAACACCTGTACGTGTTTAGGAACTTGTGGCTGGTCTTTGTTCGATGTCCTTCAGATAAACATGCGAAAGAATGGAGCTTAATAAAGTTGTACAAGGTTGTATGCTTTGTTTTAACGCCTTTCTGTTAGACCTCGGCCTCGCTACCCGCGTTTATTCATTCATTCATTCATTCATTCATTCATCAGGTTGATCTATTCTCACGGTATCTCTAACCATTTTGGGGTCATTATAAAACTTGTTTGTAACAATATGTTCCGCTCCGACTTCTCACTTGATAACTATCTGAAAAAACTATAACTTATGTTGGCTTCAGTCCTTTCGAAATTTCTTGTGAAGCGGCGTGTGTTTTAAACAGAAACAGTTTCGGCTCTGAAAGTTGTTTATCTAGTTTCCTTGCCTGTATGGACGACTTTTTTCATACATTGTGGTTAGTTCCGTTAATGGTATTTACAGTCGCTATAAAATTGCGTTAGAGTTATGTTTCTCTATCACTTTATTAACTTGCAGTTATCTGAAAGTAGACGACAAAAGTTATTCGGAGCTTAATTCTTTCAATTTGCGTAGCCTAAGGGCGTTTCCTTGTAGAGATTTTCGTTGCAAATCAATTGTTAAATAAAAGCTTTTAAGCAAGCAAGCATTTCTCCTTTCGTAATTCTAATAAGTTGGCCATTGTTGATCTCGGACGGAAATTTAGGGGTATATTTTCCGCTTTTATCTGCGATGTGCTTTGTTTTTCAATTTGTTTGTTTTGTGTAGTTTTCTTTTATTTTCGACCACGTTATATCCAAGTACTGGTAGCTTAACCTGTATCGTGTTTTCAATTAAGCTAAGTTTATGTTTATTTTGGCTTCACTTGCTTTCTTGTCTAAAAACGGCGAACACTGAAACTAAAGCAAGCTTGTGAACTGTTTAGTTAGGCTAGAATGCGAAAAACGCGTTTGCTAACAATCCTATGGGGAAGTTGTTCTACAGGTTTTCAAGTTTTCCAAAACTTTCAACTAGAAACACTAATCAAGAATTAAAATTCCAGTTGTTAGTCATTCTAGAAACTGATGACCAGCAAAGCGCGAGTCTTTCATTACTGCGCCTGCATTGCAAGAAAACTGACTACTTCTGATGATCAAGTTGTAACAAAACATTCTGAAATCTCAGTGATCTTGTAACAAAGACTTATTTGGGTCAAGTTCACAAGTTGATGTTCCGCACAGGTGTCTGGTGTAGTTGAAGTGTTCTCAAACACTGGAAGCAAGTGCTTAACTGGTGGAATTCTGTTGTTTTTATCTGACCCCCGGTGTGTTGTCAATGGAACTGTGATAATTCAATTTACTTTGCCTTTTGATCATTTTAACGCTTGCCACATGTTGTAGCAACTTCGGGCTTCGCTTTCACGGTATGCTTACGTTAGCGTCAAATAGATGAATTGAAGATTACCATGACAAAAGGCGAATAAATTTATCCGCGAGCTATAGTGAAAGTTCTGCTCTTTTGAATGGGTAGTTAGCAACGTCGCTGACACATTTGTGTGTGTTGAGTTGACGCGCGATGAATCGAACAATAAACCTGAACAAGCGCTGAAGTTTTTTTTCAATGCCTTGTAGTATAGTTATCTGCATATGGCGCCAACAGCATTTGGTTTCTGATTCAATGGAATTTCATTGATGGTCGTGACATGTGTTAAACCTGTACGTTAACAAAGCGACTCCCGCCAAAAATGGGCGCGTTTCGCTAGTTCCATCACATGTGTGAAACGTGCACCCACGCGGTTTTTTGCCGCGAAAAATAAAGCGATGTTTAATAAGATAGCGTGTCGGCTCACTCATGAATATTTACGCTTTTGTTTGCTCTGTGACTTCTTTTCGATGGTCTATTATTCGCACAACACGAGCCACGCGCGTTCTTCACACGTTTGCCTTTCACTCTCTGTATGAATCTCGTTGGGCGTCCAAATCGCGAAGTATACGCGAGGAAAACCCTGTTTAACGTTTCGTGGGGGTATGGATGTAGTCCCGACCTCGGTAATTGCATTGCCCTTGTCAACGCATGTTTTCAGACGACCGTTGACTTTTAATTAGTTGGCAAACTTATTCAATTGTTGTCGCCGGCACACGTTCCGGATCAATCAAGCTTAAATATTGTGTAGGTAAGCTCCATCGGAACTGAGCTGTAATCTCGATTAGTAGCTCTCTGGCAGAGACAGACAACAGTAAAGTAATTTACGCCCTGAGTTTTAAACAAGGTTGACCGAGCAGCTCAAGAGATTATACCGCCCGGCGTGCAGCAGTTATTGTGTTGAAAGGAATCTTGTCTGAACAAGTCTTCTGAGACAATGGAAAGGTGCAGCTTAATTATAATAAAAGAAATAGTTGGCTAAACAGTATTAAGAGAGAGCGTGGTCTTTACTTGGAGCACGTGTGTTAAAGGTTTCCTTTTGACAATCACAAAGCGTGGTAAACTGTTAAGCAATATAGATACATCGTTGTTATTGTTCCTTTGACTTTTTGACTTTTGTTTGGTTTGTGAAAGTGTAAAATGATTGCGTCTCCTCCAAGCTCACTCCCTTGGCGGATGGATCGGACATACCAGGGCTTCGTGGATCGACCTAGCCTGAGTTGATTCACACAAAAAAGTATTTTAAGAAAGCTTCGGCCACAGCCTTTTTCATAGTCAAAGATAAGCGATCAAATATTTTCACGCATGATAAAACATGATTTTCGATCACTGCTGGGTCGTGCTTTGCTATTCAAAATTTACGTGTAAAGTTTTGACATCTTTAAAGCGGCCTTAAGACGATATTGCTTTACAAATCCCGTGAAATGTTTTTGTATCGGCTTCTGGATTGATTTCGTGTAGCAATCAATATATACCCTTTCATCAACGCCCAATTTAACTTACGGCGTCAAAAGATGAATTCTCATTTGTGATTGCCATGTTTTTCTTTTGCTGTTTGTTATGAGAATTTGATGATGTCAGCTGTCTACTCGACAGTGCATTAAAATTGAAAGGAAAGACGTTGTTGTTAATAGCAAACTCGTTTGATTCGTTTTATTGTAGCATGCTAAATGACTCGTGGATATCTCAAAGGAATAAAACAAAGCGTGGCCGCAATAAGATGCGTTGCAATTGAACCAACTCGCAGGTGATTGAGTTGTTGCTAAAAGGCAGAGTAATCAAATCAAATTTAGAAACTAAGAGCTGGGTTCTAACTAATGGCGCCGAAATAAATAAAGGAAGTGATTGGAATTTAAAATGCAGTTACGGGAAATGACAATTGGTAAAGGAAATTATATATGGAGGGGGAGAAACGCGAAATATAAACTTTGCGAGATATTCTCATTTTGAAGTGTACAAGCTGGTAGATATAAGACTTATTTTGAGTAACCGAACTGACCCGCAATGCTGATTTACAAATTGAAGCGTTGGCAAGTTAAGCGGCTGAAGGTATAAATGCGATTTTTAATTTTGTAGCTTCTGAAATAAAATGGAAACTGAGCCAAGATGAGCGGAACAGATGAGATGGGAACTTTTTTCGGAGAGGAAAAGGCGAGAGCACATGCTTATAAATCTGAAGAAAAGGCGTTTACAATAAGAACAGCTGTCTGCTGAAACATGCAAAATTCTGTGACATTGTTCTGTGTGTCGTTAAGAGTAGGGTGAGTTAAAGCGGTCTTTAATCACAAAATGTCGTTTAGTCAAAAAAACGATAGTGCGCGCGGCAATCAGGGAACACAGAACACCTCAATTTGTGGTGCCTTAATGTCCTTAATGAAAACAAATCATTCAACATTCACTCGAAGTTCCAACGGGAAACAAATATGTACCGCTCACTAGATCAGTAAATATAATTTAGCGTTCACCTAAAGGGAAATTTGTCTCAAGTGAGACATTTCTGTGTTAATCCACCATTAAGTGCCTTGCCGTAAGGACTTTTCTGCACGCGAGGGGTTTTAGATCATTTACACAACAGTAAATGTATGTATTCATCTCCCAGGCTGTTTAGCAAACTTGTTTAAATCCATCCATTTGGTTGTTTGACCGAAGAAATGTTTTAATGGAGGCTTTTCGCTGTACTATGTAAATCGTGTTTTGAACCGCAAAGTGTAATGTAACAAGTCGCTTTCAGTCAGTCGCGTGCGCGGTCGCGTGTCGCTGCACGCACCTCTCGAAAATTCTATCGCAATTGTTTTCTTAAAGGCCGGCAAAGCGGTGCGGTCGCCAGCCCAAGATCTACAATAAATTCACATTGAACAAAAACAAAAAAATAATATTTGGATGCTTCAGTATTTAATTCCTGAACGTTCAGTTTCCTGATAAATGGGCGGTGCTTGTATTAAGCTAACGAAAGCAACACGTAGCTTCGATATTTAAAATTAATTATATTTTGCGTCAAGAAGAGAATGTTTTTTGGGGAATTTTCACGGCGTAAGTCTGTCAAATGAATAGCTTTTATGTCACCAGGCGTAATGGAACGATGCCTTGTTGATAACCTGGGGCCGGATGTCTATCCATTTCCTAATTTTGAACGATTAAAAATATCACGATCAAACTCCAGGAATACTTTTTTTACTCCCTAGAGCATCACTTAAGTCTGTGTCGTAATGAAAACTTCTAGCTGTTTTTTTTTTTCCAGATTTTACAGCTTTCCGTGATAAAAACCCTCTGTTGCTATGGGAGCCTGCAACGAGTGGAGTTATACGCTGCCATTTTTGCCCCTTTCCTTTAATTTCTTGGGTCGAATTGTGTCGAGTTTCATTTGTTAAAATGCAAATGAAAACAGCTGTTTGGACCTAGCTCTCTTTGAATGTGTACCAGTGTGCGCTGATCATTAGAATAACAAAACCTCGCTTCGTTTGTAAGCATTCGTAGAAAAACTCAATTAACACGAAACCAAGTAGCATATTCCTCGTGGGGCAAATTCTTCAGCATTGTATAGTACCAGAATGACACACTAATGCGGCAAAGAAAACTCTTGAAATCTTACCTTGAAAAAATAATGTCCGTGATAGCATTGCATAAAACTATTTTCGTAGACGAAATTGCTCAACAAAGTGCCTTCGATAATTATTTTTTCCAAGGGCAATAAATTTTCTTAATCAGTTAGGGAACAAATATATAAATCATTCGATTATAAACGACAACAATTTGGTCTCAATCTTGAAACGAGCTTTCTTCTAATATTATTCAATCTTAAGTGGAATTGTTTCCAGAATCTGAGCTTTCTCTATTTCTATACTCCGTTTTATACCTTGAAAACGTAGTCAATCGTTCGGCAAAGGGCGCCTTTGGCCGGAGGAACTGACTAACAGTCGCACGGAGAAGATAACTTCTTTTTTTTTCTGTTTCACCCCTAAGGCGGCTTTTGCATTCTTGAACTTTTGTCATATTTTCATCAACAGATTTCCGATCACTGCCTTCTCTGTTCTATTTACACTTGGCCCTTTGTTCAGTTGAGACCTTAAAGCACATTTATCGTCTCGAAACGCGGACAGAACTCGCTCTCGAAATATCGAATCTGCGGTATTATGCGCGAAGCTTCTTTCCGTTGACTCATTGATCTGTTTTGTTTTTTTCGGCGTCAGTTCTCCTTGAAATTGCTCTATTATCGTTTGATTTAGACCGTGAGAGAAGCGATCAACTTCGCAGATGATTGCCATACATATGTAAATTCTGGCCAGAGTGTCTTGAGAAATGTACAATAAATCCTCTAATTATTCTTTTCGAAAATTGTATTCATTTATTCAAGATTACACCTGCTCTGACATTCGTTGTGTTTTTGTAATTATCCGAGGACAGCAATCTTTAATTCTTGTTCGAGTGAGTTCTCCTAAATTATTTATTTTACAAAATTAAAAGCCATCTTGTGCACACTTTGTTGCTCTTTTCACATGAAAGCAGTTTGGGAGAACCGCGCTAGAAGTGCGCTCTTGAGAAGAAAGTCTCTTCGCGATGGAGTACCTTTGTTTTACTGCGAATATTTCTTATCAATTCTCCATTGAAAAGCGAAGTGTTTGAGTTGCCTGCATGCCTTGACGAAGCAGAACGTCTGCAACAGTTAGCACGTTCTCTTTGTTTTTAGAACTTAAAAAAGCAAACTGAAATTGTTTTGGATCCGCAGTCCAAGCGACTGTAATGATGTGAAGACAATTCCTGTGGAAGGCTTTTGAAATCTTTTGACCAATCTCGAGTGGGCGCTGTATTGTGGCAGCGAAGGACATCCGCACGAGCCGATAGATTTGAAGATTGAAAAAGGCTACGACGACAGTTTGTCAATAAGCTTAATTGTGATGGCCTGGAGTTATACAATGCTTGCAAAGGATGTTTACTTTGTTTAAATGGAAGCCTGAGTTTTTTTACCCCTGCAGAACACGTTTGAGTCGAATGAAAAAGCATTCCAATCAGTGCAAAATAGATTTACTCTCCAGGGCAACGGTAGCTAGGCTTCTTTCATTACGCGAACACTCTCATGGCACTGTCGAAACTTCCCAGGCGAAGGAATAACTTTGTAATCGCTGAAAAAGTCGAAAATGACGAACGCAGTTGTAAGCGGGAGGAAATTAAAAACAAAAAGAACAACACAGCTGCCGTGCTCGTTTTAATGTCCAAGTTCACGAATTAGACTCCTTCCCGAAATTTCTGGCGCTGTTTCTCAGTTCGAAGCTCAGATTATACCCACAAACGATTTATCTGTTGTAAGAAAACATCACCTTAAACTATGCATACTCAAAGCGTTGTCCCTTCCTTTGTTGATTTCCCGTAAAAAGGCGAAAGTATCTTTAGTAATGCAATTTTACTAGCTTTGAGTAGGCCATTCTTGTTCGCTTACCCTGAAATAAATAAATTAAAAACTTTGAGATGTTGGGCGGTTTACGGATGAGGAGAAGGATTCTGGAATGATCTTTTATTTTAAATGATCCGAGCTTACGGGGTAAATTCCCCTAATCTATTCAGAATCGTTTTAGGGATTCGCTAAAACATCTGCTCTCGGCCTATGAATTTTTTCGTCGCTTAAACGCGTCTTTAGCGAACTTTAGTGAATTTTTACCGCGTCTTTCAAGCGTAATTTAATGAAAATGGCTCCCTGAAAATTAATTTTTCAAGCGATGTTTTTTCTGTCTCATTTGTAAACTGGGAGAGAGTGTCCTTTTCAACCCTTCATTGTTAGTTCCGGTATTCAACTTTCTTTTTTTGCCGTGATCACATAAAGAGCCCAAATTCTTGCTGTTCCAAATAATGATAAAATGTAAATCGTGTTCTGGCATGAAAACTATTGATTTCCAACCAATGAAACGGTTTGTTTTAACCATTTATTGACCAATGAAAGACCCTCGTTTTAGGACATCTGTCAATCAAGGCCACGTGTTCTAAATTACCGCGTAATTAGACATTGCGTACCGTTTCTGCCGGAAACTGTTGTTTATGCATAAACATTACAATTTGCATAAGGCATTATTTGCGGTTGTTTTGCGAAAATATGAGTGATTTTATGAGCAAATAGCCGAATTCAATATCCGCATTCGCTGGGAAGATTTTTATCGCGAAGCTGGGCGATATTCGGGAAAATCAATAACCGTTGCTCGAATTAGGGAAGCAAGGCTACGCGCGACACACCCTCGGTTTTAATGAAATGTTAATACGGTCGCACACCCGCCATTGAAACAATGCTCAACACGTGTGGGGATAGATCAACAAAAAAACATATTTAACAAAAGGAGGAGTCCGTGCGTGTGACATTTCAATGAACAGTTCTTAAACCTCTTAACAACCGCCGTATGATCGAGCAGCTGCCGGCGCGGACACAATTAAAACATTCGCGTTTCCGATCTTAAGAACATTTCAGCTTCCAGCAGATAGTGTCGACATCTCTTGAGCTGAGCCGAGAAATTTCGCCGCTGGACTTCACCAAACAAGATAATTTTAAAGAGCGGAAACGGGTCAGTGTATAAGCCTTGATAACGGTTTAAAAATTTCAACGAACGCTTTTTGTTATTATTTTTATTGCAAACCGACGGTTCCTGGTTGACCCAGAAAAAATATTTTCAAAGCGGTTACTGGTAGTGTGGCTGAATTGACAAAAGAACCGCGATCATGCCTAAAGCATTTCTGGTGAAGAAGAACAAGAGGTCGCACGTCGAAGCAAGTGCATCAGAGAAAAGAACTTTGAAGTACGATGCAGTCCCAGCGTATCGTGAACTGGATAGCGTTGTGCTTTCCACAGCGTCTGCGGTTTCTGACATTATGCATTCATCGACAGCCAACTCGGATAAAGCACCGGTGTTAACTTCGTTAAGTTCGCTGCTCACATCGACGGGCTCACCTAACGGCAGTTTTCCTAGCAGCGCGTTCAAGCCTTTCAAAGTGGAAAAGGAGAAGGAGAATTCGCCCGCAAAGAAGCTCAAACCTAATCCGCCACCGCTAGTCGATAACCGCGACAAAAACAACAGGAATAAAGATAACATTGGGGGACGCGAAGCCCTTAACGAACGACACACAGATCATGGTGGCAAAACCGCAGTTCTCGAACATAAGGAGTTTGCCATCTCGGACAAGTACGACTTTCCGAAGCCCAAGGGACCGTTGCCACAGTCGCAATTTATCTGCCAGCTCTGCCAGGAGGTGTACTCGGATCCATTTTCGCTTGCTCAGCACAAGTGTAGCGGAATTCAGCACACTGAATATCGATGCCCAGAATGCGACAAAGTTTTCAGCTGCCCGGCAAACCTGGCATCGCACCGAAGATGGCATCGACCTCGTTCGCCGCACGAAAAAAAGCCAAACCCGACGCAAGCGCCCGCTCATCGCGAACCGCAGCTCCCAAACAGCCCAAAAACGAGCGCCGAGGATAGCAGCAAAAACGGAGCCGTCACAACGGCAGCGGAAAGCGAGGTGCGACCGAGCAGTCCAGTCGGTAACAGTCAGGGACAGTTTGTGTGTGAAGTATGCAACAAAACGTTCAGACGGAAAGCCTACCTTAGGAAACATATGAACAATCACAACGACGATAGGCCTTACCCGTGTCAGTACTGTGGCAAAGTGTTCCGGAGTTTGACAAACCGCGCAAAACACGTCCTTAACCACGCGGTGGGACCCAAGACATTTATTTGTAACGTATGCGGTAATGGATTCGCCAATAAGGGGAGCCTTGATCGACATGCAAGGATCCATACAGGTGAAATTTACTCTTGTAAACACTGTTCTAGTACATTTTACAGTTCGCCTGGTCTCACGCGTCACATAAACAAATGCCACCCTCCCGAAAATCGCCAAGTTATCGTTCTTCAGGTTCCAGTTAGACAGGGTTGAACTCGCCACTCGATAGCAAGAAGCGAAAAAAGAAAAAAAAACTATGACACTAGATTTCTTGTACGAAAATTGTAAAATAGTATTGTATTTACAAAGAGGCAAGACAATGCCACAAAGTTTCCTTATGAATTTAGAAGCGTATGTACAATTTTTTTATGCATGAGAACGTATATCTGGGCGAATTCTTTCACACACTGTAAATTTGCGAAGATCTAGTTTTAAGTTATAAGTAGTTCAAATCTGTATAATAATTTTTACGTCCAATTTGCTAGTTGTTTTGTGTGTCGTGGTAGTAGGCTAGTGTGTTTGTTCTGAGAAACGCACAGCTGTCATAGAAAAGGAAAATTTCCCACTTTCCTAATGTTAATATTTTGTAGAATGTTAGCGGATTCTTTCATGGAAAGCTTCTATTCAGTAAACGGAAGAAAATATTCAACTAGCCTTTGTTGCTCATTTTAAGTTTTCAAAGCAGATTTCCGCAGTGCAACTCATTGAGAACTCCTCATAAACGCAATACGCGCGATCTAATTTGTTAGATCTAGTCGTGACGGACAGTAATCACTCCCCTCAAGAATCTCATTGAGTCAAAGATAAAATCAAAGAATGGAATCTAATGAAATTGCCGGCGACTTGCGTATCCTAGTTCCCCCTTATTAATCCTCTTTAGTGCGGTGTTTTCCTGGCAGAGATCGCAAGATCGGTTGACAACTTCGATATACTTTGCGCGCTCGCGCGATTAAAAGGTATAAGATGGCACCCGCGTATCTTTACGCGCTCCCATCGTGTTTTTGCGATTTTTGAGTCTTTGATCGAATGAGTGTTTTGGCGTTTGTTATTTTACAGCACTCGTGCAGCCTTGAGGGTTTTTATCTGTGTGGAAGATTGAATATTGAATTACTATTTCAGCGAGTTCGGGCAGTTTGAAAACAGATGGCGTGGTCTCCATTGTATTATAGAAACGCTTGTCAAAAGCGAATCCTCGCGCACAAACTTTCTTTAATTTACTGCGAAGCAAAAATCGTGGCTGATTCTTTGTTTGTCGATCTGTTTCACGCTGTCGCTGCTAGGACAACCCTTCTGTTTTGGAAGGAATTTCTCGTCAAAACCACCAGCGCCTGTTTCCATGTCATTGTTGCCTTCTACACAAGTATTCAACAATGTGCGTTGCCGCATCAACCATTACAATGAATTTCTGATCGATACAGAACTGCCGAGTTAGACGTTATTAGAAAATTTTGCGCGCGTTCGCCACGGAGAACTACCCTGTTTATTTGTTTACCCAAACCATACATTTTTCGAAATGATCAGCGTTATTTGTCGTATCGGCAATAACTATACTTCGTGGGCTTTTCGCCAGATGTGAAAATGCGTTTAAACGAAAATTCTAGGTCTGTTTTCGCACCCTACGTGTGTGATAGAATTTAAGTATGCACGTGCTCTAAAATTTAATTCATTTTCGCTTATGTTAGGGATGATATTTTTCTGGGAAAAATTATTTCATCTATAGAAACAATTTGAGTCGGAGGGATCGGTTATTCGACGGCCTAAATGCGTTTGTGAAGTTGTAGGCGATTTAAACCATATTGGAATTTTACTCGATTAGGAATATTCATTATCTAGCGCCAATGTTTGCAATAAACGTTTATATAGTATTTTCCCCTTTTTATCCCCGAAGGTCTTGATTCGCCTGGAAATTCGAAAAGCAAGTCTGTCGCCAAAAATCAAGGAACTTTTATCGAAATAATACAAATTCTCGAGCGTAAATATAAAAGCGACAGTTAAGCATAGTTTATGATTCCGATGGTTGAATTTTTTCTTTTCATTGTCTCGAGTGTCAACAATGAAAGCGTTCCAACTTTCGTTGTAGTGCTCCATTTTAATTATTTTTTTTACAACCCAGCGTCTAGCGATGACTCGCATCGCTTAAAGACTGTTCATATTTCTGGATAATTTCTGCTTTTTCTACACGCGTGTTGTTTAGAGCGAGCACGCGTAGAATATGGAAGACATCGGGTTTTGATTCCCTGGACTAATCACAGCAAGACGCTTTATTACAATTCTTTTAAGGCTCAATTCATATCATGTCTTTTTCCTTGGACTTTCGAAATTATAGAAGCGAAAACGTAAACTATAACCTAACCGTTTCAGGACTCCTTTATTTTGTTTTTCTCCGAGGAGAGGAATGTTTGATTCGGGCTGTCGAAGGGATGTTGATAAAATTCGGAGATATGTTAATTCGCTTTAAAAATTTCTCGGGACGTTGAATGAAGTGAAAATGCTCATCGTTGCGATTTTGCCTTCCTCTTTAGCAAGTCAAAATATAACGAGTGAAAATTTTAGAACTAGAAAACACAAAACTATGAGTGTGGCGATGCAACGGAAAGCGACGGCTTTAAACGAAGGTCATTCGACACAGCAGGTGCAAGTGAAGCTCTTTTTTTTCACTGTCGTCGAAGTGTCTGCGATTTTTTAGGCACAATTTAAGAGATTACGGGAAGAACCACTGTTAATGTTGGTTCCACTATTCATTTACAGTGGCAAATTCTTAATTTCTTTGCATTTTATTTATTGACCACGATCTGTTGTCGCCCTGATGTATGTTCTTTTATGTTAGATCAGCTGGAATTCTTCCATAATAGAGCACTTAGATGACAGCGGCGTTCGCCTTCAGTCCTGTAATGCGTTGCAATGAGTTAAGCACTGCGCCTTTTACTCAACAAGCTCTCTCGCTGCCAGAGGTTAAAAGCCCAATGAGCCGACACAGGCCAATTTTGAGACAACGGCAGCGCAACGCGCCGAAGTTTACGCTCGTTGGAAATTGAAAAGACGTGGCTTTCTTTCAATTCGCTTTTCGCTAGTGACGCCACTAAATAAGGCTGTGTTGGTACAGCTGATTATGGTTGCCAGGCAGTTTTTTCTTTTTTAAGATTTCGGACACATGCCAATGAATATTGATTTGTCACAATTCTTTTTCTTTTTGGTCTGTGAATAACATCGCAAAGAAAGGAGAAAAATGGAAACTTCCCGTAGATTTTGACTTGGACAGTCCATTCCAAAAACTGTCATTGCGATAAGAAAAAAAAAAAGTTTTTGTTTTCTCATGCAGTGAGCAAAAGATCATGTCTTATTCTAGCGAATCTGTCACAGAAGACAAAAGAGTCAGTTTTTCTATCCTTCGGATTTAATTTAGCCCAGCGACAATTAGCGAATCATGTCCCCTATTTCAATTTCGTTAGAAGAATTACCCTCTCGCTGCCTTTCTGCAATTCAACGCCCAGAAGCGCTCACTGCATCAATTTTGAACGTATGGTCGCAATAATTGTTTAAAACTCCTAAATTTTTTTCCCCTTAGTCGCTTCAAATGCCGAGGTGTTGTTCTTGTTAGGCTCTTAGTAAACCCATTCATATTATTATCCACGTTACCAGGGAAACGGCAGCCCATCTTTGTTCTCAAAGTCCGTGCCATGCGGTGAATGGTGTTATTAAACCTTCATTTGAAAAACCTCCTGTTTATTGTGGCGTTTAATCGCGCTTTTCAGCCCAAATAACGTCTGTTTTCCGTCTGTTTTACTTATCACAACTATTTTGGGACGTCGTCTAAAAGGCTTTACCGCTTGCATGTTTCCGAGATGACTTTTATTCCATTTTGTTTAATTTTTTTTCTGTTATCGCACCCTGCTTCTCTAAATTAATTTTTCTCCAGGGCGGAGAAAGATCTCTTCCACAATTCATTTCCTGGCGACTTGAAAGCTAGGATGTAAATATTTCTTCTGCGATAACTGATAACGACCCATTTACATGATTTTACTTCGATGTCCTTGATACTGTCTTTAAAAAAATATTAACGAGGTTTTAAATTGATTATGAAATTCGGGTTTTGTCTTAGTATCGCTTTCTCGTTCCTAATCGCTGAACCCAACGCAATGCTCAATCACAAACCGACATCTCCTGACATAAGAAATTTTCCCAAACACTGCGAAAAAGTTGTTTTTCTGTTAGTGGCGATATTCTTTGTTCGGTGTAAATTATTCAACATGCGTTTTTCCATTGTCATTTGATCATCGAATCGAATTCTCCGAAGTAATCTGCAATTGCTCGGTTACAGTGGCGCTATTTGCTCGGAAACAAACACAGCGCGACAGGCTCATCACAATACCACGCTATTCTGTAGTATAATCTTTCAGAACGCATTGCGTATTGACTTTGTAATTTGTCTTTGGCACAAAAATAGTTTTGATTTTGCGCCCGGACGCTTTAGGCTACCCCTATTGATGTCCCACCATATTTTGCGCTATTAAATGTTTGCATGGTAACCCATCATTTGTTTGCCATGTTTCCCATTTCAAATTAGCGTTGAGTAATGTGGTGTTTGCTGGCGGCCAGTGCTGAACCATTTGTTACAACACATACGTCCAGTAGGATGATTAATGAAATTGCGGGCTAGGCATTACTTGGAGATCGCTCGCTTTTTCGCCAAATAAACGAGTTGCTTTGAAAGAAAGATTATCAATCGCCTCTAATTGCTCCTTTTTAATGGCCTCGTAAGATGGTCTAGCATAATTTAGCTTCATCCTACGACACTTGCTCGTTTCCTCGTCTTTGTTTTCTAAATGATACCCCGCAGAGAAGAACCTTAGTATCTCGCCCTTTTCAAGAGCAGAACTTAGTTTGCACGCGAACGCACGTTTTCCGCGCCAGCTCGTACGTGCTGTAAAGAACCACGCTATATGGATGGGCTAGGGAGAATGTTTATGTACGAGTTGCCAATACAAGGTTGATTTTAGCGCTTTCCAAGCATGCCGCGGATACTTGCATCAATAAATTGATCAATGATGGTTTGAACTCAATATACAAACAGGTGCACCATTTAGCGACTTTTCCCATGATCTTCTCTCTGTCACTTGTGATCATTACGCACGTAATTTCACAGAAGTAACTGAATTCAAATTGTCAAAAGGCGACCATTTGCCGGGAATAAAGTCGTTAGTAATTGTATTACGGGAGGAAATTTCAAAGAAAACCTCATTTAGCGTTACAACACGTTTTGGTTCCCGATGCGTCCAAATAATCGCAGTTTCGATAAATTTACATTGCGTGGTGTTATTACCCCGTGTTGCGCGAAAATATTGTTCATAGTAAACAAAAGAACTTGTCTTTAATGGCATTTCGTTTCAAAGGAGATTTCCCTTTAAACCGCTTCCCCTGAGTTCCAAATATCTTTTAATAGCGTGATTTGACAATAAGAGCAGGAATTGCCGCTAGTTCGGGCGAATTACTTGAAAGTCTACCGTCGAAAACAACAATCCATACTTTCAATATGAACAGTGAAGACAGAGTCCGTATGCGCCTTTGTCAATGCAAGATTTCACCAATTAACATTTTCTTCTCCATAAAAGATTCATGCGATTGTCAAAATTTCTAGGTATTTCTGTCGTTCAGCTGTAGTTTTTGACTCATCAATTTTGCTTACGGAGATGCAGATGTTCAAAGAAATCGACAGTCTTTTAACAGTTGAAAATAAATGAATGTAGACATTCGTTCTTTGAGCATATTCGAGAAACGTCTTTGTATATTTGCTTTTCACAAGGAGAGTCTCGCCTCGCTTTGTCTTGCAAATTTCATTGGATGGGTTATCAAAGGAACTCGAGTACTGTTTGCTAGATTGGTCTTTACACTTGCTGTCGGCATTCAAGTCAACGACAAGCCTTTTCCGTCCGCCCTCTTAACCGATAATTACTTCGCATTCTTGTGAAGGTTTTATCTTGCGGTTGAATCAATGAAAAAAAAAAAAACAACTTGAGGAGAAATCCTTTCAACTCTTTGAATATTTGAAGAATTTTCAAACGAATCCAATAAATATCGCGAAAACTGAGCAACGCAATTTGTTATGGAAATAAATTCAACAGGATATGCGCACCTTTTGACAACTTCAAGTACTGAAGCATTTTGCGTTGAACAAGAAAATTGTTACAACGAAATACGGCCATTCTCAAAAATGTTTCCTTTAAAAACATTTTTTTTAAAAGAGCATAAGTCTCTACCTTAATCTTTTCGTCAAATTTTTGATAAGCGCGTTCTAAAATTTCGAAACAAATATTAAAAGCTGTTATCTCGGCGGGTATTTTTCGGCCCTGCAAATTAATTTTCGTATTTTATGTATATGGATATTTAGTGGCACATTTCCTGATGTTATTTCTTAATGTGTGCGTCGGTATACGCTAGCTGGTCTGGTAAACAAACATGAAAAGTTTATTATTTTCAGGTTTTAGTGTACTCAACGAATGTTGTGTTTTCCTTACGGCGGCTTTGAGTCACTTGAATCAATGGTCGAGTTCTAATAAGATCATACATAATAATGTTGTTATCAGTTTCCAAACACTGAGCGGTTTGGATGTTTGTAGCATTGTTTTAATGTTAGGACTTGTGTTGGATTATGCTGGGTTCAGTTTTGTACAATTAAGCAAAGTCCGGTAACATTTTAGCGCGCGTTCAGAGCCGTTTCAAGGAGCGCGGCGGTTTGGAAATAGCGGCGAGTTGTTAATACAGAAATTTCCATTTATTCGATTCTTTACAAGTTAATGTCATCGGCACTTCGATATCAAAGCAAAGCAGGCGCCTCAGGGCGCTACCAAGAATAGCATCAAAATATCGATGCTTTTAAAATAATTACGTTATGATACAGCAAGAGAAATTTAGACGAACTACATAAAAAAAGAGAAATTAAAGCAGAGACAGCTGAATTCCTTTCGTTAGGCTGAACACAGTCTTTTAGTTTCTTGTATTGAAGCAGTAATCTTGATAATTTGTTGTTTATCCCCCATAATTCTAGTATCGCCCAGCTTTAATCCCCAATAAGATGCGAAACGTTCCAAAAAATTAAAATTTTTAAATCTGTTAAGCCAAACTGAGTTTCGCTCTCTTTTGTTTTTGTCAAAGTTTCAAACGTCCCTGAGAAAACTCCATTTTTTACCGATTAGCGATGGACTTTTTCAAATTAAAGTCGACGCCGAGATGTGCGCAAATTATCATTAAAAAGTGTATGCGTCCGGCGGGCGCATGATAGTTGTTCAGGTCGGATTATTATCGGGGGAGATGCCAATTTATGAGCTTTTTTCTTGAGGGTGTGTCTGACGCCCCGGGTTACGACAAGCTTTTTGCTATGTGTCATAACTTCACTTGGACAGAGAGTGAAAACCCCTCGGGTATCAGTTTTACCGGAGCGAGGTGGGCCAGTATTGCTCCCCGCCCTCCGTAACGCTCTGCTCGTACAGGGCTGTGTGAAATCAAGAAAATAACTAAAAGAAACTATATTTTCTTTTTGTAAATGGCAATCTGCCTTAGCTTGAAGCGCATTCCATTTAAAGTTGAAACGATTTCGTCTACTTATCGATAGCTCTGTTAACAAGAAATTCAAGTGCTAGCATTTGCCGGAAACCTCCCACTGTTTTCATCGCTAAAAACATGCGTAGTACATTTTAAGAGCACTCAAGAAATGACTTATCAATGTGCTATAGATTCTTTACTTTAAAAGAATCAACGTGTTGATTGTGTTTAAAAATGGCGTGGATTTACTTATTGAGACAGCAACGTTTTTCTGAAGGTACGATTTTCAGGAAATTCGCAGTCTATAAAAACCATCTGGAAACAGCTGCTGTGCAAGAAAAAAAGTTGATCCCACATGCTTTTAAATGTGGATGTGTGTTTGACACCAAGAAATCGGAAAACAATTAAATGTCGTTAAGGTGTACTTTGTCATCGAACTAATGAAATTTTCGTTGCGAGTCCAAACTTGTAAATGTCTGTTGCACCTTTCTGTAGCACTCATTTTACGTAAAAAACCTGTAAACGAAATGTCAAACCTCTAGCACAAAAAAAACTGTGCATTTAATCGCAAATTTACGTGCAATACAAATACCCAGTCGGGCTTTGACTTCTAGCTTTGCAACTCGACATTAACTTAATTCTCACGTTTACATGTTAAGATATTTGAAACATTCACGAGGGAAAGAGTTGAACTTTTCTTTTGCTCCGAGTCTCTTTCAAGTTTCTGATGGGACGATAATGTTTTTTTTTCCTCTTTAGAAAAGACCATGAGATCATTTGAATCGGGCTTCAATACTGTACATCTTTATTACGCGGTTTAAAAATAATAATGTCCCTTGAAAGCCATAAATTGCATCGAATTTGCAGCCACAAATCATAGAGTTTGTGCTGATGTGCTATTTTATCGTTTGATATATTTTAATGCTCCAATTCTCGACTGTAGTGATCGTTTGATTGTTAAGCAAAAACGAAAGACGGATATTTTCTAACGTGCAGCTGTCCTTTCTATTCATTTCTAACTATCATTAGTTAAACTCACTCAAACATTATGCCCACTTCAAATTTGAAACATCAATAAAATTACAGCTAATGAATTCTTGTAGTAATTTCAAATTCAGCACGGTAAGGCAAAACTCTGCTTCTCTCGTGTATATACGAGTCAATATAACACCAAATATTGAATTTACCCCTCAGTGGTATTTCTTTGAATATTTAAAAGGTATTCGATAACCTGTAGCGGGTTTACCGACAGCAAGGCTTCCCTCGTTGGTTCGATATTGGTTTTTAAAAGCTTGATTTGCCGATGTAAAGAGGCATCCGACACAAATTTCCGGTGAAGTCAGTGTCTTTGGATCCGGGTTGAATATCTATTGGAAGTGCGTTCTCTTTTGCGATACCGCATGGCTGACTAATGTACTAAACTCACTCGTTCTTTGATAATAATACTCTTCAAAAGACAGGAAGGAAGCTACAAATTGAAAACGATGCATCACTGGCCTATTTTTAATCATTTGGGCTCGAGAAAATTCGCTTTTTTTGCACGAGATTATCAGAAAACGCCTGGTGGTATCGACTTGACGTAGAATAAATCAAACACGAAAGTGCATTGCTAAAGAAAGGACTCTAAAAAGATGGCCTTTCATTTAGACCCTATATATGTTTGCTTTTCTATCCTTGAAACTTTATTACTTAGGAAGTAGGTGCCAAAATTAGCAGTACATCGAGGACAGTTTCTAAATTGTTTCATTTTAATTCCATCTTAAGCAGGTGTTTGTGGAAAATTGTCCCATTGATACTGACTAGTGTTGTCTCCGTTATTTAAATTTTGTTGCATCATTCAATTTGGGTTCTTTCAGCTCGATATCATTTAATTTGAAATCTTTTTAATTTTTGTTACGGCCGGGATATTTTGAACACGGAAACTGATATTTACCGGGTTCCGTTCTAGTTATTTACTCGATCTCACATTAGCTAATTTATCTGGACTTCATTGAACGGACTCAAACTTCAACTTTATGCAGATTTTGTTTAAGGATGAGCTCCACACCTGCTAATGTTGCCTCGTAATCTTCATTTTTTATAACTTTAAAATTCAAAGTTTCATTATAACTTGGACAACAGAATAACTTGATGAAATCTGGGTTTACAGACCGGCTGTTGTGGAATTAAATCAATGTATCACCCTTACCAACATTTTTTTCTTTTATTTAGGAAAGTAATAAGCTTTGTGGATCGATTTTAATTGTCTGTTTCACTTCTTGCTTTTTTGTAGATAGGTTTTAACTGGAAATTTGCAAAGACAAGCAATATCTGGCATAACTTGAAAAAACGAGGCCAAGTGGAGAGGCTTTAGGAACCTTGGACCCAGACCCAGCTCTTCTGAACCTTCAAGCTTCTGAAACCTACAGTTGGTAGTGGTATCAGTTTCATGTGCCAGATTTGTTGTATGTGCATTGAGGGACTTTTGGACTAGCATCAGCTGGCAAACCAAACTGTTCTGTGTGGTACAAACTCCGACACTTAGCTCATAATAAATATGAATGGTAAACAGAAATGTACTTAACCTGTGTAGGACAGCGCGCGAGTTGAGCAGCGCGCAAAAGCGAGGTGACGCGCGCGTGTGGAATTACCCGCGCCCCTTTCGACCCGCGCGTCTTCTATCTCCCGCGGGCCGCTCTAAGTCGACTTCTCCGGCTAGCGTATTACGCGAGCGCATGCGTAGGCTAACATGTATATGATGTTTGCAACCTGTTCAATCGTGAAATCCGTCATTAGATTAAGAGCAGCTTATTTTGAACACTATTGATGTTTTAAAATAATTTGAAAATAAATGAACAATTAAAACTACATATTGTGTAAATTCATGTTGTGTGGGGAATTGTGATCCATCTTCTTCTTGCTGGAGATGAACCGTAGTTGCGTTGAAGGATCTTCAATTCAAGGTCTTGGTCTTACGTATATACAATGCATTTTGCCAGGGCCTAAGTATGCCGAGCCTTACGATAAAAAAAAGAGGCTTCAGAGTTCTGTTAAATTTCCAATAAGGAACGAATCACTATTTTCTTGGGGCGCTAAAGAAGAGAGATGGTTTGGGCATGGGTTTCCAAACAAAATCTGCTATCACCTCTGAGAAATACCGTTTGGAACGCAAAAAAAAACCTTTTCCGAAGATGAAAACTGGTTGACGACAAAGGAAATCGAAGGCAATATTGCAATGGAACTGGAGAGGTGCTCCCTAAATGGAATATAAACTAAAACCCAGACTTAGAACGATCGCTTCCATACGATTAGCACAGCCCCCCCCCCAAAAAAAAACAGTAAAGTCAGCTAAACCATAAACTGCTCGTCTCATCTTATGCCTTGGCATAAAGAATAGCATCTAAATAAGGCCACTAGAGGAAAACGTCAAAGCAAAGAGTATCTCATTAACAGTGATCTACCTGGCATTCGATAGTGTTTTTTGCGTTTAAGGCGAATGGCCGGGCCCCCCGGCGGTATGGTGAGTGCAACGTCCACGAGACATACGGACTAATCCGTCACAAAACAGCAGTCCGCCCTAAACGAGGGTGTACCGGCGCGTCAAAACTCGCCAGGGAATCGAAGAAGCAAACAAACAAAACGAAAGACGAACAAATCAAACTGTCAGACACCAGAACTAACAAACAAACACTGCTCAAGTGCAACGGCGAAAGGTAATCCTACAAAAGTAGGTTCGCCACCAAAAAATGCAACCAAAACAAACCGAGACCAAAAAGAAGTGCGAAGCAGTTCAGACCAAACGAAACACTGGCATAAACGCGAGAACAAGATCAAAAGCAGTAAAGAGCAAAACAGGGACAGCAATCCAAACAGGGCGATTCACAGGGACATATACAGAGGACGACTCGGCAAACTTTTAAGGCGAAGGACGAAAAACACGATTCTAACCAAACTGGGCGAGCAGCGGGCTGGAGAAACGGGCGAAGTAGTAACAGTACATACCTGGTATTCGATGGTATGCAGTGCGCCATGGAATCAGTTCACTGTCTAAACGTTCGGCAAAGTTCACGTCCTGGAAAATGGAACTCCACGCTATCCAATGGTGCCAGCTGGAACAAGGTGCAACGTTCCCTTAATTATTTGCAGGTTAAATGATCTAGGGTAATGAAACATTCCACCCATGGAACAGGACGTGTACACATTTTTATCCTCCTTTAGTTCCAGATTAATATCAGTATCGGATGGAGAAAAATGGAGAGAATGTTGGCAACGTTTTTTTCATTTAATAGTCGAACTTAAATTTTCCCCTGCCTATATCGGCGGTAGGCTGGATGATTAATTTGGTTACCAGCCGCTCTTTCTGCGGAGTCGTTATTCCGCGCGCCGTGGAATTTGAAAACTGTCGTGTGTTTTTTTTAATTCATGTGCGCGTGGGTAGAAAAATACAAAATATCATGAACTATGTAGAGGCGTGAAAAACTTGGAGTTGACCCTAAGAATAAAGTCACTCAAATTACCCTTAAAGGGAACCGACGGGCTTCCAGTAAGATAAGGTCGACCCAAAGAGTCATAGAAGCTCAACACTCCATCTTGGCTAGAAGCCACTGCACGAGCCACGGTGGACCCCCTTCTCACCTTTGGAGTAAGTAGTCAAGAGGGAAGTTTACAAAGGAGATGTAGAGTCTGCATACGAGCCAAATGACCAATCCGGCTGGAGCTTCTCCCGGTTTCTGTAGCATGAAGCAAATAAGAGTATTTTTACTCCCCCCTGGATGGGATGCTAGCCCATTGTAGGGTTACCCCCAGCATTAAATTCGCGGCACCCATTTATACAGCTGGGTGGAGAGAGGCACTGTGAGTGTAAAGTGTCTTGCCCAAGAACAAAATGCAATTTCCCCGGCTAGGGCTCGAACCAGGACCGCTCGATCCTGAGACGAGCGATCTAAACATGAGGCCGCCGCGCCTCCTGGAGATTAATGAAAACCAAAGACCTAATAGCAGAAGACACAACATGCAGTAACTAAGTTGTTTCATCATTAAGAGAACTGGAGACTTTGGAGCAGCTTCAAGAAGAAATAGTTGTTGTTCCGAATTGCAGCAAAGTTTGGACTGTTGTTAAATTTATTTTTCAATTCTGCAATGACGATGGCGTGGCTGGGAATCGAAGGCTGGTGTGTATGTTCCTCTGTATCTGTGGCTTGTGCAGTAACTAATCTGCTCTATCACGCTTATTTCGTAGTATTTCCATTGTGGACGCTGATGACCTCTCAGCGTTCTCTAGTTAGCCTAGCTCAAGAGAATGAAAAAATACGCTGATGCATATTGAACGTGGCATTACTTTCCTGACTGTCTTGCATTTAGCCTCCCTCCACACTACATGGGAGCAATTTGAAAACCTAGGAGTCACCCTCAAAGCGCATCAAATTAATGTTTTCCGTCCACAATAGAACGTAACAATCACCAGTCACTTTGGATTTGTGTATGAGGAGTAAAAACACCGTCAGGCAAATCACTTGATCATCGCGAGGCCATCGTTTTCGGAAAGCTCCGTTTTCAAAATGATTTCCGTTCACACGAAAACGTAAAACCGGTGTTCTCAATTTTTCCGGTTTGAAGAGCGTTTTCGAAAAGCGCCGTTTTCATGACGGATTAGTGTGGACGAAAGGCATAACCGTAGAAACCGAACCTGCGTTTTGCTAGTAAGCCCAAGCGTTTGGCTGCACTATTTTATTCCCAACAGGAGTGTTCTGCGAAGAACAGAGCAGCCATCAAACAGTATCCAATGTCTCGAAATCAAGCGTCAGGCTCAGCTGAAAAAAAGATGCTGTACTGCTCAAACGTTCCTCTCTCTGCTGAATTAAGTAGCAACTTGTTGGATGTTAAACTGTAAGTCTACAGAAAGTTGGAAGCTGAAAAAAAGAACTTATAATACGATAATACAGTTCACTACTTTACCTTTTTTGCCCTTGCTGGTTATTCTTCTCCACGATCGCGTCGTTTTTTTTTCACTTCTTTTGAATCTGATCTGGAAAATGTTATACGCGGACTGTTCATAAAAAGTGCAATATCAGCACCATTCATATGCAATCCACACATAACATCATCCGTTCGAAGCAATCTGTAAATGTCGTAAAGCTTAGGTCATTAACTCCCCCCTCCCTCACCTGCTTCATCAATTCTAGGGGCAATCCTTTTCAGTTCCCATCTCGGACACTTCAAACAAAATGTGTTTCTTGCTCGTTTGTGACGATTTTTCGTCATTGCACTCGCGCGTGCAATCATGCGCAGTCGTCTCGCGCGCGCGAGTCTTTAATCCAACTCGCACCCAAACAACATGACCACGCTGAACAAATCAGCAACCCCGTTTGTGGGCAACCGGGTTTACCAAAATCCTTTGGCTTGCAAGTAAGCGTTCCCTTACTCGCCTCACCACCCTGGTGCATTGCTTTTTTGCTCTCGCCCAATTTGCACCAAGTATATATTATTATTCGATCTAAATCTAAGAAAAGAACGAAATACGTTTGAGAAACTGAACATAATCCATCGGTACATAAGCGCACGTGTAAAACTATTTCAATTAAAGCACAGGAAACTTACTTGTTTGACGATGTCTAGGAGGATTGTTTCACGGTCTACAGGTCAGTAACGAATAAAACAGGAGAGGGTATAACATAACGCGGGTCATCGAGACAGGTTAGCTAAACATGCTTGTGTCTTCGAATCCAAAATGTCTGAACTGAAAGCTGGCTTATTTACGTGGCGTAATTACATAATTTAGTGTCAATCAAAATCAATCAGGAAATCAAGTTAATAACTCATTGTATTGACGAAACAGTAGGAATAGTTCAAATTTCGTTTGGATAAGTGTGTGTATGGGGGCGGGGTGGATGGGAGTCTCTTCAAGAAAAAAAAAAACAGTATAAAAACCATTTTACTATGTCTAGTAAGCGAGACATTCTCCATCCGTCAGGTACAATGGTGCAGAGGAAGGCGTAGGCGGTTTTTTCCACTGTGATCTGAGAGTTTGCTATCCCTAACCCTAACCCTAAGGCAAATCATTCCGTATGCCAGTGCCCTTCTGTTGGCGAATGTGATCCTAAAGCGAGAAAAAGGCACTCAGTTACTGATGAAGTCGATGAAACTAAGGGGGAGGGTATGTAGAGTCCATTGTTGTTTTCTTGCATGTTCAAGCACACGCTTGAATATTTGCAAGACCGAAATACTGAGAGCGAACACAAAATGATCAGGAACTTCCTGATCATTAGGTGACCTAATTTGGGACTTAGGTGTCGTAGGTGTCGTAACGTTGAGTGTACGTTTTCATCAAAGCCTTTTATAAAATATCTTACGCTTCGAGCAGTTACCGTGATTAAAAAACAGTCACCCAAACGAGATCAAAAGAGACGTTTTGTACACTGAATGCTTACTCCTCAAAATGATTTCTTATTACAGCTTCCGTGACAGTTTTTTTATATGATACTCTGTTCGATGGATCGAGTTGTCTAGTTGGAATTGATTCGATACAATACAGTCAAATATGGTCACAATAGTCTGATGACCGAAGGAACAGTTGGGGTCGAGAGAAACTGACTTGCCTCTCTTTTGGAATTGACTACATCAGGTATACATGCCAGGCATTATACGATCAACAATTTCAGATCTGTGAGTTTTAGACCCAGCTGCTCAGTTATTAAGCTAGTTATTTCTTGTTTTATAAATAAATATCAGACAACTGAAATGTTTAGCCTCAGTGTATTGTTCTTCGTTTTATGAGAAAGTGGGCATCGATAAGAGGTGAAATCTTGTATGATTTGAATACAACTGTATCTATACCAGTCTGGGATGTCTGAAAATTAAACCTCCCCCTTAAAATATGCAACAAATTAAGAGAATTTTCTTATTTTGCCTGACGGAACTGAGCTCGGGGAGAGGCGGCTGTGATACAGGCTACCGCGCAATAGACCGCGAGCCCTTTTTGACGGGTTTACAGTTCGATTTGTCGGGCTTACCCGAGTGAATCCCGCGTTTGGATGACTGTGTCACCTGTCCTTCATGTGATAGGCGCGGTTACCTTTGCTATTTCTTCATCTTTTCCTTTCATCATGGCGACCGAAGGAAGTGGCGAGGCGGCCTGTGATAGAAATGAACAGCAAACCAACAGCCAACTTCAGAATGGAACGGCAGGAAACAACGTTCAACAGAACGATCAGCCACAACAGCAACAACAACAGGGTTCCATGTGGAAAAGTCTTCTTGTTCGCATGTTCATCTTTTGGCTGATTTCGAATTTGTTTCGTGGCCGACAGCAAAGCACAAATACCTCGAGTACACTGCCATCAACGAACCTTTTTAAGACGAATCAAAAGATAGTAAGTTGAATTAAACTAAGGGAATAGTTAAAAACATTGCCGATTACTTTTCTAGGGTTTTCGTTTGAAGTAATCTGGCGATGTAGACGAGTTTATGCAAGATTTCGTGTCTGTAACATGCTTGAATCTGCCGGCACGAGCGAAAATTTAGGCGAAAAGAGCTCTGTTGCATTTCTTGGTGTCACCTTGCCATAACTGATCTAGCACAGTTTTTCTACCAGTAATTAAGAGGATATATTTCTTTGCCATTGATTTCTCACCAGAAATAAACTTTTATCTCTGTTACACTGAATGAACGTATTGAAAATTGCTTCCAGTTTAAATGACATTATTGGCTTTCGTAACGAATTACCATTTTGCTTATGATTTTTTCTCAAAACTGCTCAATTGTATTAAAAAAAAATATATACTAATGTATACCAAAAAGATACAGGTATATTGCTATGTTAAGTGAGTATGGTTGTGTTTCAATACACTGTAAGACAAAGCCTCTTGGAAAAAAAACTGGTTGGAACTGAAGAGAAAGAATACTGGGAGAAAATTGGAGAAACATTTCTTGGCAAGAATAAAATGTTGAATTTGGGCTATTCATGTATGTGTACCTTATTTATGTCTTAAGAAGTAAAGTAATGATTTACTACAAATTTAACCAGATGAGGAAGGGAGAAATTTGAGGGGCTTTGATCCCAAGGCTGTGGTCAAAGAAAAATTATGAGGGGCCATAAGGGTCCTAGCTATCAAAGCACTAAGCTTATATGATAAAAAAATGTGTTTATCAGGTGGCCTAAAGGTAAAAATTAGTCGCCTGTGGCACCCAGGTGCTTCTTCCAACAGATTTTGACCAGTTATAATTTAAAACTGGTATCCAAGACTATTCCATTCCCAATGTTTCTGAATTGATGAAAAGATTTTGGGAACTGTCCTCACTTAATTGAAACATGCTCTTGTTTGGAGCTCTATTTTTTACTAAAATAATGTCGCATAAAACTACATGTTATGTACAGTTGGTTTCAATTCCATCCTCAGAGACTCTGGGGCAGCTAGTCTGGTGACACAATGTTATTGGGTGAAACAATATTTTGGGCCGATAGTTTAGTTAAGGAGTGGCAGAGCCCCTGGGCAAGTACTCTTGCTGAACCTGTTCTAAAAGTGTTTCAATTCCTTCCAGAATTGGCTAGAAATATATTGTCCTGTGTTAATCCTTTCGATGCTTAATAAAGCAGCGAGGAAAATCAATTTGTGTAGGAAGGCAAAAGGGTAGCCCGGCAGGGCCGCCTTGCCAATTGGCTGGAAAATTTTTTTCTCGCCAATCAGTAAGGAGGAACTGAAGCGCTTTTGGAACTGGTCGGGTGAGAATATTTCCCAGAGACTTTCCCGATCTTGTTGTAAACTTTTGCCCAAAATTATCATGTTGCCAGAAAATATTTTTTCATCTCGACTAGCTGCCCCTGGGGTCTCCAAGTATGTTACAACCTAAAACCTCTTGGAAATAGCTGACGAAATATATTTGTTTTCTCCATTGCAGGAGTTATTTGTTTATTTAGCAGAAGAGCAACACTTCGCAGATTTCAACAACAGTGAAAAGCTTATATGGCATGAGACAGATATAAAATTTGGAAACTGGACTGATGGACCCCAGATGGATGGCTCACGACTGCATAGCACTACAATACAAGCATCAGAGGTAATGACATGTTTATTAAACCCGTAGAACACGCTGTAGTATCCTGATCACAACTTAACAAGTCTAAGTCTCAAGCTTAGTGGTCCTAAGGGTAATGTTAGATAGATTGATAGAGGTTTCTGTTGCATGTAGAGGCTAGAAAAATTTATATTCTACCCTGCGTAGGATGCTAAATTTACATGTAGTCTGTCGCAGGTGACCCCAGTAAATTTTTTTGGCAAGCAGTTGGCTTTCCATTTATACACTTGGATAGAGGCTATAAAACATGCATCATGCATGGCGGCAACTTTGTGAGAGTTCCTGAGGGTTCCCAGCCAAGTGCTTTATTTGTGTACCTGTAAGCTCCTATACAGGACACTTGTCCATCACAATTATTATTCTTACATGTACAGGTCCCCGACATTGAGAGTTTCTTGCTATAAACTATGGCACAAGAATACTGTCAAAGCTTGAATTTATGTCCCATTTTTTGATGAGGATAGAACACATATCAGCACCTTCCATGAATTGGGAATGTAATTTTCAGTCCATAATAGCAGTTATTTTAATTGAAATTCTTTCATTTCCTTGAACAGAAACTACAGAACAATGGAACCCTTTATGTTCATGTTTATATAACAAAACGTGGCAAATCTCCTGACCCACAGCACCCCAAGTACAATAGGCTTGCTGTGGTGAACAGATCGCTCTGTAAGTACAACAAGTAACCAAAATAATTGGTAATTTTAGCTGAAACAGATAGACAATTGAAGACGACCCTGTACATGTACATGCCATCCGTTTATTGCTTTTTTTTGCTGAAGAGACAAGATCATTGAGCTTGTGCTATGGGTTTATAGCTGGACAGATGGTGAAGGTTCAACTGTATTTAAGTTGTGCTTTTATTAAAGTTACAGAGACAAAAACTGTACCAAGATTTTTGCACTGATTTCAAACCAACCCCTACATGTAATAGTAAGAGGCTGCTTATCAATGGTTCAAAGGTTTTATTTGTATTGCTGCATGTATGTAATTGTGGTGTTTCTCTTTTCTAGTGTTGCCAGTTTACAGAAAGAGACGTGTTCACAGGACTGTCAATTTACTCACTGGTTTGGCTGATGCTAATCCAGCAGATTTGGTGGTAAGATGAAATTTTTTTATGAAGTATGTACATTTGTACATGCACATGTGTATGTAGTTTAAAAGGCTCTTTGTGTGATCATGTCATGTGACCTCTTCAATTAAAAAAATGGTGGGAAATAGCAGAAATGAAAAGAGAGTGATAAATTTAGATTTTCATTTTTTAGGCGGCTGATGTTTAAGTGAGAGATGTTACAGTCATCTAAAGGTCTAAAAAAGTAACAAGACTAACAAAGAAGAATGCTGCTGGATGACAAGGTTTATCATCCAGTCTAAAATCATTTTCAAACTATCAAACTACCCTAAAATCTGTCACATACATTTTTAAGGCTGTTTTCACTGTGACAGAGTGGGAGTCCTAGCTGGAGTCGTTAGAACGCTTACAACCTAGTGGGAGTCATAAGCAGAGTTATAAGCTCAACGGAATTGAACTTCGAAGAGTCAGAACATTTCCATTTCTTCCAATTCCATTTATGATTTATTGGCTGCTGTAGTGAAAACTATATTGTCAAAGTCTGATGAAGAATGTGGAAGAACCAAAAAATCACAAGACCCTGAATCAAACATTGTGATAGGTTATCTTCTGCTTCTACTTCTGACTCCGACAATTTTTCACTAGATCGTAAGTGACGGAGTCATAGGCAGAATCAGTGTTCTGCTACCAACTCTGTTCGTTAGATTTTACTACTGACGTCATATTGTTCTAGGCTCCTGATGATGACTCAGACTATGACTTCATCTCTAGTGAACACCAGCCTTTATTGGCCTCAAAGTTGGAAGTCGTACTATCTAACTTGAACACCAATCACCATGCTCTTTCCATTTCTAGTGTCTATTTCATAATGCAACCACTTTTTTGATTGACAAGGTTGTGTGATACATGTATGCTCATGCAAAGGGCCTTTTGTTACTCCTGGTTGCCCTGGTTACCTTGGATGCTATAGCAACTATGTCGCTAGTGCCTCAGATATCCAGGACTCCCAGCAGTATTTTGAAATATTCACAACTGTCAACTCACAAATTTCTTGCAGCAGGCACCAGACAGTGCTGAGAAACCTGTTGAAATTATCTCCTACTGGCATCCAAACCTGACAATCAACCTAATGGATGATCAGACTCCGTGGGCCCAAGGCGCTGTTCCACAGCCAATGGATGAATGTAAGTACACAGCAGGTTGATTATTTTATTGATAGCTTACACAGAGAAACCAGTTCGTCAATGGTTTGTGTGAATGGTAAACAAAAGTCCCTGATGGCGCATGTAAATTCTGTTCAGTTTCGTCATTTATTAGTTACTCAAAAAACTCCAATTTACCAAGAAAAGAGACTAGGATGAGTTTGACCTGATCATAATTCCACATTGACATGAAGAATTGCAAATGGAAGCAAATTTTAGCAACACAAAAATACGTACAGAAAAGTTCTAAATTTAATCTTTAAACCTACATGTACATCTATCATACACAATTTTGTTAGTGTAGGGACAGATATTGCACAAAATGGCTTTCCTTGCATTTTATGGGCTGCGTTGTGTAAGGCTCATGTGGCTTTGTGGTAAAATGTACAGCTGCTATATTTTTCTTGTGCAGGACTGTGTATTATACAGGACCCATGGAACTACAACTTGGTGTAGCCTAATTGTAGGGGGGAGGGGGGCAGTGGAAACACAGGAGTAGAAAGGGTAGGAACTTAATGGGAACTGGAAGAAGAGAGGCTGGTAAATGTTAATTGCTTTTCTTAAATTACCAATTAGCCAATCAGAAGACACAAATCATGCAGACTAGTGAACCAAAATAAATGTTCTACAATAATTTCAACACTTGTTACGATTAAAAATATGTAGGAAATGTTGGCATAATTCAACATACCAGCCCAGCCCCTTCACCCCTATTCCCCAATGCGTCAACAGGCTGGCTCAGACCTTCTCTGTTCACTCAATTGCTACCGGTACTAGACATTTTAAAAAGCCAATCCACCAAGCATCTGAAACTTGATGTTTATGCTATCTCTATTGATCAGTCACATAATTTCAATTACCTTTTCCTGTTTCAGTTCTTATCTTTGAAAACATAACTGGAAAATATTTTCCTGTATTGTACCTAAACAAGTACTGGAATTTAGCGAGTGACTACATGCCTATCAATGAAACAACAAAGTAAGTTTTGGTTGAAGTCTTTTTTTCTTTTAATGTATTGTCCAATGTAGCTTAAAAGGCAGAATTTACAATGAGCAATCTAAGCAAAACTGAACAATGCAATATAGATCAATGACACTTTTCAAATTATATTTTCATCATGAGCAACAAACCACACTACATTTTGCAAACCATTTAAAGATAAAAGAAGTCTCCATTTGGCTAAGTGGTCCATAGTGCTGAAGTTTACCCCACTAACTCCCTGGACATTATGTGTAAATAACATGTAGCCCATCACACAAAAAAATAAAAATAACAGCTTCCCTATAGAAAGGTGTTAGTTTTTTTCTCCCATTGACTGTGAATTACAGTACAAACAGTTTTCAATCATCTGAAAGTAACTGTTACCAGGTATCCAAAGGTAGCAGCCCCTTTTGCCTGCTAAATCCTAAAGTAACAGCAGGGCTGCAAATAACTGTCGCTCATCGGCCATTGGCCGACCAAAATTTGCTCATGTCCAATGAAATCCCAAATGTGGTCGGACATGATGTCCGGACAAATATTTTATCGTAAATCATTCTACAGCAACGATGGATAAAATTCTATCGCAATTAAGTTGGTGACGTCCGACCACAATTTTGTTTTGTCCGACCAAGATGGTGTCTTAGTAGGACATAATTATGTCCTTTCAGGTGAAAAAATTATTTGCAGCCCTGAACAGGGCTGTTACTTTCGGAATTCTACATGTATGTTATGGTTTCTTACCTATGTTCTCACTGAACTTCAATTTTCCTTTGGCAGGACTCTTGAATTACACTTAACCTACAGTCCCATATCACTGTTCAGATGGCAAATGTATGAATCTCAGCGAATGAGACAGAAGTGGTTTTCAGTGTTTGGGGATGAGCCAGAGCAGAGTGAGGAGGAGCAGGACTCCCTTAAGGTCAGTTTGGCTCTTGAACCAAAAGCTTATTTAGTGTCACTGTTAAGTGTGGATACTGGTTAACATTGTACTGAAATCTGTATCAACTGCTCTGGGTCAAGACTTCTTGCCGAGGAAAGAAAGAGAAGGGTGTTAACGCGTAGAGAATGAAAGGGGAAAAAAAGAAATGCAAATTAACCAATGCAAATGAACCTCGTGGTACATGTAATCTCAAACCAACTAACTTGAGCTCTGCTTTTTTTTTCGTCTGAACCTAGAGAGCGTTAGTGGAGACTAACCCTTATCTACTTGGCATAACCATGATTGTCACTTTGGTACACACTGTCTTTGAATTTCTAGCATTTAAGAATGGTAAGTAATACATACTGTTAGCTTGTATGAAGGATGCAGTATTTGGTGTTATTTATTCCAACCTATCATGACTTTGTTGTTTTGTATTTCTGGCACTGTTCTGAGACATTTGTTGCATGGCCTGGTCATGCCAGACTTTGACATTTGACATTTTTCATTTGCACTTGTGTAAGACAGCCTTGCAGCTCCAAAAGATTGCAGTAGTTTAAAATTTTGATCCTGCTCAGGCAACTTTACTTTTAGTAGTATAAATTAAACTCAATCAGGAAGTAACATTGCTCATTAAAACCTACTTGTGTCCAGGAAAGTTGATGAACGCAAGAAGGTGAATGTGACAAGTCTTTCATAAGGTTTTGAAGTAGCACCATCCTCTCAAAGTGGCATTTCTTCAAAAGAGAAATCAAATTTTATGCTCTTACTAAGTTAGCTTCTTTGATTTTGCGTAACATTTTCAGACATCCAGTTCTGGCGGAGCCGCAAGACACTGGAAGGCCTTTCTGTTCGATCTGTGTTTTTCAATGTCTTTCAGTCTGTCATAGTTCTCTTGTATGTGATGGACAACGAGACTAACACAGTCGTAATCATCAGTTGTTTTGTGGGGCTTATTATAGAGATCTGGAAAATCAACAAGGCTGTCGACATTAAGGTGAGTAGACGCATTTTCAGGGGTATTTTATCAAGCGGTTTACTTACCGGTACTTGCTTCTCCCTATAGCCCCCGGAGGAGAATTGGAATTCCACACTTTTACACCCCTTGCAGGGATTTCATGTTTTTTCTTAGAAGGAGGGTGGCTGGATTTCACAGGCACATTACAACTTCACATCAGTTTAAGTGCGTCATTCAGAAATGGGTGACTCCAATGGATATAAGTTAGCCTTCCTTCGGCATTCGTTTTGGTAGCCACCAAAAATGTATTGAATATGTGGCTTTCAGAGGCACTAGGCAGGGAGAACGATATAAACTGAACTTCTTTATAAGAAAATTTTCCTTCAGATGGTCAAACACGGCAGGTGTAATCATCTTCACAGCTAGCCAATTTGCCTGGTGCCTGTTACTTAATAAAACTCTTGCATGTATATGTACCACTTGTTGCGGTTCTACAGTAGATTAGCTGAAATGGGACAGACAAATAGTGTATTGAAGCTCTAACATCACACCTCCAGAGCTGAACCAGATAAAACTTAACAAAATAATTCAACTCAACAAAGTGATCTACGAAAAACACCAAACAACTTGTCTGGCTGTTGTAAAAGCCATTGTTTAGTCGGTTCATTTTGCAAATAGAAATGTGATATCTGATTATTTCTCAGATCAAGACGGCTACATTTGTCTGGAACCTTCTAGTAAAAATCCCTCTCTCTTAATTTAGAATCAGGATTGCTACTGATGTTTAGAAAGATTTTGAAGTCCGGTCAAAGAATGTTAAACTATTCTATTCCAGTCCTTTTCATGAGATGATTACTATACATTTGATTTATTTTTCCATGTCTACAGTAATCTAATGTTACCCTTGCTAACGACCATTGTGCATTTTATCTTGTAGTTGGATAGACAAAACCCTTGGTTTGGTGTAATACCAAGAATAAGCTTTGCTGACAAAGAAACTTATGTAGAATCTGAAACAAAACAGTTTGACATGGTAAGGAGGCATGTTTTTTTGTGAAGTTAATCGTGTTTTCAGTAGATTTAACTCTTATTTGGTTCCTTAGCAGGACTTGGGGTATTGTCAACCTGTCGGCACGTGATACAGACATTGAGAGTCGCGTGTTTCGAATACAAGTTAGAAGTGGCTTGTTGTTTTGTAAAATACTCGCAAATGCGTGTATGACTAACGAAGGGTTCTTCCTCCGACTAAAATACACTCATGAGTAAAATTACATGCAAATGCGTGTAACTACCAGATCAGTATATTTTACACGCGTGTAAACCTTCCACGCACCTTTCACGCACCTTCTACGCACTGTCCACGAATACCACACGAAGACTACACGCATTTTACGCGCGTACAGGTGCTGCAATACCTTTGACCGGTATCGTAGTTGGTTGTAAGCTATCTTATGCAGTATAGTTTTGCATAGCAAATACTGCAGCTCCGAGAAAGGCTTGTGATGTCACCTGTCAGTCAAATGTCTGCCCTGCCAGCAGTATACCATCTGTTATGTACACCAAACAGGAGTTAAATGTGACAATGCCTAGGTCCTGGGTACTGTCCATTCGACAAAATATTCCGGTTTGAAATTCCGAGTATTCTGTGTGAAGAATGGAACATTATTACTTTACTTTCTGTTGGTTTGTCTAACCTGTCCCAGGTCATCATGTTCCAAGTTTCGTGTGAAAATGCGACATAAACAAAACAAAACAAACGGCAGACTCTTTGTGTTTTTGACCTTTTCTCTTGCTCTGGAATTGCTCAACGAGTCTGACGTTGAAACAAACGATGTAGGTGAGGACGACAATACCTTTTATCAGTGTTACAAGCTGTTACATACGTACATTGTGTAAGAATTCAAATCGAGTCTTCCTGACCAGTTCAAGAGTCACCTTTGAATGATGAGGCATGCTCTTCAACCACATTTCACGTAGCTTACAAGTGTTTTAACACTACTTACTAAAGCTTGTTGTGGCCAATCAACTGCAATAACATTGAAGTAAGAGATTTTAAATCGTCTGTCAAATAGAGAACATAACAAACACCGATGATATTGAGAAGCTTGAGGATCAGCCATATTGAGTTTGATTTCCGGGCTCGGAGAAAATGTGCCCGAGCAGAAATGGTTAAATGTATTGGAATTTTCCAGTTATTATAATTTTCCAAAATTTTTAAGCCAACCTCGTACGCCCAAAAGTTTGAAATTAAATTTGCCGAAATGTCTTTTCCATTCGCTCACCCACACGGAAATTCCGGAAGTTTTTGTCGAATGGAAAGCACCTCTGATTAACAGTCCAACACATGGATGTTAAGGTCAACCAATACTCTGCCTATTGTCAATTTAAAAAAATTGTGGTTTTCAGTCCGACCTGCCTTTAACTTTTGTATCCGGTATGAATAAGGCGCTATACTATATATATACCAATTTGTGTTGTCCTCATCCCCCAGGGTACTTTCCAGATTTTTTGCTCGAGAGGCACTAAGGGTAAGAGCCTGGGGCAGATCTTTTATGTGTGGTCAAAATCCCTAAATAACAAAAAAAACCAAGACATTATAGCATACTGTCATGGCCTCAGAATGCCGGAAATCCGACCTCAATTTTTTACACCATTTCCTTGGGGAAGGTGGTAATCAATTGGTGCCCTATACGCGCCAAATGGATTTGGTGCGTATAGGAGACCAAGCAAAATTCGAAAACGCATCTTTAAGAACGAAACACTTTAAAATATGGAAAGTAATATTCTAAAGTATTTCGTTCTTAAAGATGAGCTTTCGAATTTTGCTTGGTCTCCTATACCCACCAGTTCCATTTGGCGCGTATAGGACACCAATTGATTACCGGGAAGGTGGTCCCCAGAGCCCCCAAAGGAGACTGTCTTTGGCAGTGCCTTTCTTGAACCCCCCTTCTCTAAACTCCGTTATCCACCTAATAGAGTACAACAAACAGTTGCACCTTGCTAGTACTGACCAGGTTCAAAGTACGACAGCGAGACCTCTCATCTGATAAAGCTTCCACACCTGGCTCCCTTTCCAACTAACCTTCCCTGGCATTGCTTTGTACACATGTACAAGTTCTTTGAACATAGTTATCGCATATGTTTCTTTACAATTGTTTTGACTTCTTCTCCTTCAGATGGCGTTCAAGTATTTGTCGTGGGCCTTGTTTCCTTTGTTAGTCTGTTACTCTGTATATTCACTGATTTACGTTGAGCACAAGGGATGGTACTCTTGGATTCTTAGCATGTTGTATGGCTTTCTTTTGACGTTTGGTGAGTTTAATATGAAGTACCATAAACTACCGTATTCATATCTAACTCTTGTCTGGACTGGAACGCACTAGCTTTCAATAGAGACTAGAAGAATATCATCAAAATACAACTTCGTGTTATTTGGACTTGAAACGATTTCCTCACGTCAGCTCCATTGCAAGCTACATGTAGTTCCCATGCAACTAAGATTATTGCCCTGACACCCAGGACCACCTTACCCATAAAAAATACCCCCCTCCCCTTCCCTGATCACTCTTTCCGATAAAATCATAACCGGGAAGTCTACACAGGTTAGGCTTAATTGTCTAGACTTCACTTCCAACCTTATCTTGTTCTAAAATAATTTTTGGATGGAAAGTGTCCTCCAAAGGTATTGTTGCTAGCTCGTCAACTGTATATCGTTTAAATAATTTGGGAAAAACCCCATCATCCGTCTTTGCGGTGTTTTGCTCCAATGCCTCAATAGTTCAATCTGCTCCAGTGAGGGGTTCAACAGTTGGAGGAAAGCATTACAGCGGTGGATGAAGAGGTTGTTTCCGAACCATCTCAAAAGGTTACAAGTTGAACTAAGCACTGAAGGGATTTGTTAACGACGTCGAGGATTGTTTTGTGTTATTTTTTTTGTTAAATGTTTGTCTAGGATTTATCATGATGACGCCACAGCTTTTCATCAACTATAAATTGAAGTCAGTGGCACATCTTCCATGGCGGATGATGACCTACAAGGCACTGAATACCTTCATTGATGACCTCTTCGCATTTGTCATCAAAATGCCAACTTTGTACCGGATTGGTTGTTTCAGAGATGGTAAGTGTTTTTGAAGTTAAGGTTAGCCTTCTGTAAACGGACTGTAGAAGCTCGAAAAACGCGAAGAGATGGAATACGAACATAGTTAGGTGTGTATTACTGAAAGGCGATAAATCGAGACATTTTAGCTGTGTGTGTTCTTTTGTAGATATCGTTTTCTTCATCTACTTGTATCAGCGCTGGATTTACCCAATTGATCCTAAACGCGTGAATGAATATGGCCTGACTGGTGAGCCTGTTGATGGAACTGACACCGCAGATCCCAGCTCGGAGCAACCAGAAGAAACAAAGCCTATTGAAAATGGTACAGTTAGTGCTGATGCCGAAGTAGTGTCTGACAAGAAGAATGACTAATAATTAATTGTTATCAAATTTGGCAAATGACAGATTTTAAAGTGTAAAAAGCTTTTGTCCTGTTATTGTACTGAAACTAAGCAGTTCACATTTATGAAGTAACAGTACGTATAGAACTCCATTATATCTTTTGCATCTAACTCTGCCCTGTGGATGTACAGTGTACAATAAAATGCGCTACATTACTTGCAAAAATTTTGGACGTTTAAATTTCGGACAAACCAAGTGATCGAAATAACACCATCTGAATTTTATGCATCCGAAATATTTACAGTACAATATAAAGCTTTTAAGCAGCTTCTTAGTTTCCTTTGTGAAGCGAACTCTAGTTGAGACACTGCTAGAGAGAAGTAACGGCTTGATAGAATTTCTGTTATTTTCGCGTCAGTGTATTCCAAAACCTTGGGGATGCAGTAAAACTATCATTTTTACAGATGATGTTTCAAATTTGTTGATAAGCTATGTTTAAGCAAAGTGCCAGACTATTTTGATCGAAATGCGTATTTAAGTGTCTAAAAATTAAACTTCCGAATTTTTTTTGCAAGTAATGTATCTGAATCATAGCAAACATGCTGTATATCAACTGAACAGCTGCTTACTAGCAACGTCTAATTCCCAGGCCTTCACGGTAAACTGATTTCGGTGACGTATCCGAGACGAGCGGCTCGCCCCGGACCACGTGACCTGAAAACGATTGACGGCGGCGAAATCTTGAGGCCTAGGAACTGGGCAAATGTTTTTCTCACAGCTGCCACCAGTTGAATACCGGGCTTGCCGCCATATTTATGTTTACCTAAATGAACCAGTTGTTTGGTTTACAAATAGCCAGAAGTAAGCCTCGATACTGTCATGTAGGTCTGCAATTCGTGCAGAGGACGTCAATTTAATGCATTTTTTGAATTTGTTTGTATTTGCCACGATGAGAATTTCAAAGAAGGCAGATCCTTCAATCGAAAAAAGTGGAAACAAACAACAATGAGATTTCCATTTGTTATTTATCTTATTATGTACCATATCGTAGCCGATAGTACTGCCTTGATTAAAGTATTAAATTGTGTTACGTGGACAAACCTAGAATAATTACGTTTCTGAGCACATACGTTTCGTACTTACTCAGACCTTTTCTGTGATATTGCTTGCTTCATCAACTAAGTAGGTGCGTTTTCTTTAATTTCTGACTTTTGGGAAAAAATAATTCATTTCAAGTTTCTTTTTGCGTCGGTTTCAACGTGGTGCTTAATCCGAAAGATTTCGTACGATAGTGCATTTTTCATCCACCCTCGTCTTCACAGAGAGGAAAAGCCGCTTAATGCCACTGACAATACTAAGCCTTTAAATGATATATCCGATGTCTGGGAATGTTGCGACAGTTATTAAACAACAAGAAAATCGAACAAATTGGATAATGATTCTGTCTAGCTTCGTATTCGTTGTGCTGAGCTTCTGTTGAAAGGATAGCTTTTAGCAAGTAAGAATCGTTTCTGGGAGAACGGCTCGCACGATTTCGTAAAGCATACTAAAGATACTACCTGCTTACCTGCCATTCTAAAGAAACAGTTTGAACAGTTTGATATTTTAATAGCACGTATGAGGACCACAGAAAGTTCGCCTAGTCAGCAAGAAACTCGGAAAGGTTTGTGACTTGTTGAATTATGGCATTCCTGAAAAATTTCTATTTCGTTTTTGCTGAGGCTAAGAACGTGTAATATTTATTATCCAACACTGCTTCGTAGAGTACAAATAACGCGCGAAACGAGTACAAAAATCACACGATATTTGTACTCGTCTCATTCCGCCGACCACGCGAAAGATCAAAAACCTTGGCAAGTCAGAATTTTGAGGAAACGAAAACGTTGGATAATAAATCTCTTATTAGACATTTTAGTGTATAGTATCGCTGTAAATTTTTACTCATCATTTGTATTTCGACTCGTAAAAATATACAACGATACTACACACTAAAACGTCTAATAAGATATATTTAACTGTTTTATCTAACTTCTGTGATTAAAACTGAACTACCTCCGTTTTTTCGTGAAATGTCCTTCAAATCTTTCACGATCAAATCTGTACATGAAGCTAATCACAAGTGAAAATAAAAACTCCTTAACTTTCAGTTTGCATTTTATTATTTTAACTTACATCAGAATAATCTTCTTCAGTCCATTGCTTAAGTTATTAAAAAAATCAGTTAAACTCTTGCCATAGCAGCGTGCATAATATAACTGATAACTTTTGCTGGAGTGATACGCTAGCTTACTCTCTGTATGAGAGACTGGCTTGGATTGCTGGTAGTTATCGGCTAAATGTTTGGTGATTTCTCAGCTAGACTCCAAACTCTCACAACTTCAAAAGCCTCAACTGAATTACTTGCAGTGTTATTCCTTGCCATTGAAGGGGATACGATTGGATTAATCGTCGATGGAAGTGTAAAAAGGCCAAAAGATTGAGTATTGCCGCTAATTCGTTCACGAACATAGATCAAACCGACGGATATTCCGCCCAATCCCGGAACCAATCAGCCTACGAGCTGAGGAAAAAAAAACTAAAGATCTATATTACTTGAAATAAATTATGTAGTGACATTGAACAGATGCGTTTGACTAAGGACCTGTGTTTAAGATGTTTTCCCCAGCAGGTTTGATCTGCTCTCTTCTTGGCGAAGAAGTTCGTCATAACGCGGTTCAGAATCGGTAAGGGACGTTAACGAGAACGTGTCCAAACAAAAGGTTTAATGAGCAAAACATTAGTTCTGCTCAAGCGCGAAAATTTCTAAAATTTTCTCAAATAGAAACCTTTTTTTTTGTCGTTTGGCAGATCAGTTTACGGGTTATGTTAAAAACATTAGACACTTCGATCGCTCTTGTTTGCTTTGAGCCGAGACTTGAGCTCGCTGTCTAATTGTTATTTTCTCAACAGGTTTTGTCATGATTAAAATAGATGAGCAGCCAGTGTTAAACCTATTAAAATAAATAAAAACGTGTGAAAATTTAGGAAAAAATAATCTTTTTCGATGCTAACATACAGCCTTGGGTAGTACCTGTTTTCTGTATTTTCACACTTTTTGTTGCCAGGGTATATGTGAATTTATTCGCGTCTCATGTTTTTATCGTTCTTCAAAGGCCGTAGGTTGGTCGCCGAAAGCTAATTTTATCCAGCTTCTAAAATACAAATTTAAAAGGCCACCAAAGGTTTCATACCCATCAGGTATAACATGCGGTATATTTATATCTAGTTCAATAGCGTGTTTCGTTTAAAAAGACGTCTGGAAACTAGATCATTTTGAATTTAATTAATTTCAATATGGAGGTGTTTGACACGAGGCTACGATCCGGTTTGTTGAAAAATACAGATATGTTATTTACCGGCTGGGAGGTCCGTATCGTGAAAAACTGTGACCGAGGTCTTGAAAATGCTGCCCGAGGCCGCATTTTCAAGCCCGAGGTCACAGTTTTTCACGATACGGACCGACCCA
>Ga0126337_10000030_pt1 | contig 41381 bp, 35 predicted proteins | sample DipCmetagenome_FD_92527 | JGI IMG/M metagenome (GOLD analysis project Ga0126337, IMG submission 92527) | Coral microbial communities from La Bocana,Puerto Morelos, Mexico - Diploria C A metagenome | ecosystem: Host-associated > Invertebrates > Cnidaria > Coral | place: La Bocana,Puerto Morelos...
GGTGGTTGCTTCCTGTTGCTTCCCATCCGCCCGGTCATTGATCTGGGCGGAGCAAAATGGATGACCAATCCCTTCAGTAGTGGGCACCGATCGCCTGAAAATCCCTTGCATTCCCTTGCGACTTGCTGCCGCCGAATGTGCTGGCATGCATCACTGATTGCCTGAAATCTCTTTGTGACTGCGATGGCGAAAAAAATGTTTTCGCGGCATGACAGCATAAATCGGTTCTTCTTAGAGAAAGTCTCAGCTGCAGTTACTCATTCCCTCTCTGTTTCTGAGGGGTGTATTGCAGAAATCATCCTGAAACCAACGGTTCACCCTTGAAAATCAATGGTTGGAAGTTGGAAGATGATTCATTTCCTTTGGGGCAAAAGGCCTATTTCAGGGGTGAACTTGCTGTTCGTTTCAGTGAGTGTATCATGTAATTACTCTTCAGGGAACGATCACATGGGACCCACCAAACGGGAAGTTGGGAAAATCGTCGACTCGAAAAGCTCCGGCTGGGAGGGGATATGTGATCGTTCACAGCAGGGTATGTACAAATTCCCAAACTGGAGATATTGGGAGCCATTTCTGAGGCGCAGATCGCGATCGAGTGGTGAGCGATCGGCGATCGGCTTGCAGTTCAGGTCCCTTGCTCCCGCGAATTGATTGGAATTTGAAGTCAAGCCGAAAGTGTTTCATACAAAACACCATGGGAACCCGCGTTTCCCTGATCTTTAGGGGTTATATTATAAACCATATTTCTAGGGGTTATGAACCTTCATTTTTCCATGGGTTTCTGGGGTTTCATACAAAACATGGGATGGCTTCAACAAAAAAACGGAGGAACCCAGAAATTTACAAGGTCATTTTTTTTGCCCAAGATCATGTCGACCCTTTTTGGACTTTAGGGTGTCCGACAGTTATGGAAAAAACGTCAAAAACGTTTTAAGGACTTCGGATTCCACTGGGCCTTACTTTGCTGTGTGGACTACGACGGTGCCAAGGGTTGGGGATGATGGCATGATGCCTTGGGTTATGAATCCCTTGGAGAACACGCTCAGCCAACGGAGCTTTTCAACTCTTTTTTGTTCAGACTTTTGTTGACTCTTTTTCCAATTTTTCACCACAAGAATTGCTCCGACAGTTTCGAATGGCTTTTCGTGGAAAATGCATTCTTGGTGGGTTGATGATATATTTCAATCTGGGAGAACTTGTTTCCAAAATCTGCTTGCAGAAGAGTCTCTTCTTTTCGTCCAGGCAAAACATCAAGAGATGCGGCGCTTCCGCGCGGTCTGCCGGTTTTGCAATTTCTGAGAAGGAGCCAAAGACTAAGCGGTCTGCCACTTAGATGCGATGCAAAAAATGGGTGAAGCTCAAAGAGGTGAATTTTTAGAGAGAAAAGAAAGATAGAAAGATCAGATCTTTCCTTTTGTGGTGGTGGTTTCAAGTGATTCAAATATTACCCCAAACAGTTTACTGTTGGGGGTTCAACCCATGCTGTCTTCAGTGCGCCTTGGCTGGGATGCTTCACAACCGCCTCTCTGGTTGTCTTTCTCTTGTCTCCCATCTGGTCTGGGAAAACGATCCAATTTGACGGTTCGCATAGTTTTCAACTTGGTCGAAAAGTTCAAACACCAAACCAGTTTCCTTTTCAAAACCTGCATTTCTGCGGGGCGAGGTATGGTCCCAAAGAGGGCTTTGCTCCAGAAAAGCGACTTCGGACCGGCTCTTAGTCTTGCCACTGTTTTGAAGACTTGAAGTTTTTCAGCATTTTTACATCAGAATCCCCAGGTGATTTTTAAGAAGAATTCGGACATATATCAACAATATCTGAACTTGAAAAAGATCTGACTGTCATTTTTATAAGGAAACAAAATCATTCAGCACAAATCTGCCATGTTTTTTTGTCACAACAAAAAAAAGCTTAGTGCCTGGACATCATCTGGATGCTTCCCTCGGTCGCTCAGGTCATGGTTAAAAGAGTTGGGTGCGCAAGGGCTTGATCTCATTGAGCTCGGTAGCAAGTCAGGCCCCAAAAGTCGCGAAAGTCGGGGTGATTTCGTTGGGTTCGGAAAATTGGAAGTTTGGGCCCCAGGTCCTATACAAAGGATATTGCGGGAGGTTTTGATCAAATACCTTTTTTTTTGGGGGGGGAGGAGAGGTGGTGGTAAGATTCAGGTGATATATAAAGGGTTGTGGGAATTTCCCACATTTTGGGACATTGATTTCTCAACCACCCGGGGGGAGGTTGATTTTTTTAGAAGACGGTGGGGACCCAAATTCTTGATGAATCCTCAAAATTTGTGGACTTGGCATTTTTCCGGAAAATGGATACTTGAGTTGGAATTGTTGGGAGTGAAATGGAGTGAATATGTTGACTGGAAAGCCACCATTTTAACACTTTTGACATGGTCATTTTTCGACGCTGGTTAGTTACACCATGTGTAACCTGTACAAGCTTGGGAAATTCTGAAGGTTCATGAATTTGGATTCCAAGATTGGTATTTCCCTAGGGATCCAATCACCAAACGTCAGATGATGATTGGGATGTAAAATCACCTTCTCAGCAAGGTATTTAGGTTCCAACCATTCTCAGAAGGTGATTGGATCCCTAGGGTTTAGCATCATGTTGAAAATTGAAATTTGTTCTTGTTTGCGTACAACCTTGGTGTTGTAAGGCACAACTTTTACAAATTTTTCAGGGACCAGAACCGTTCATGCTATCTTAAACATTCACATTTTTGGATTCAGGCAGCATGTTGAATTGCAGGGGAGCACATGTTTTTTTTCTTCAATTTTTTACATCTAAGTCGTTAAGTTGTGTGTCATCTATACTATTAAATACGTGTATACAGTGCATAGTTATAGGCGCATATAGATGGTTTCATGTCTCTAAATTGCCCAAACTTAAACTGAAGACTTTGGATTTGGAAAACACAGCGTCGTGACGCTGCGATGCCAGGCGTGTGGTTGAAGTTGAAGCTAAGAGAAAGCCAGATGGAAAAATTATCTCCTGGCCAGAAGTTCCTAAAGGTGGCTTTCTCAAAAAAATCTGTCAAACAATTACCCTCCCTAAAACTAACAGCTCGCCCCTACAGATGGGATGGTTGGACTACTACTTTCCTATTGGGGAGATGTTAGTTTCAGGGAGGGGGTACCCTCCAGGAAACTTTACGTCACATGGGACCCACCTGAAAAGATCTGAAAAGGAACATGAAAATTATCATCGACTCAAGTTGGTACCGGCGATTGTAGGGGGATATGTTTTCTCGTTCCCTGGAGGGTCTTCCCCAACATTTCTCCAAGTTGGAATCACTTTGAGAGACCGCAGATTCCAAAGCAAGCTTGGATCACTGTGGCTGCCACAGAGGATGGTGATGTCGAGGAGCAAGAAAAAAGGCAACAAAAAACACCCCAAGCAAGTCTGGAAAAACATGTGCCATACACTTCTGGTGGTGAATATGTTTGGATGACATGAGTTTGAGTGGCCAATGTGTGAGACTATGATGTCTTTTTGTTGCTTAGGGACTTGCTACCAATCATAGTGTGTGTTTGTATGTTTTTCCATCCTTCTCTTCAAAATTGGTGAATGCACAGCAACCTGATATAAGATGATAGATCAACTGATCAACCTCAGTTTAAGATGCTTAATAGGATACGATCACATTCGGAATGGCCTATTCAGGGACTATCTCATCCAGATGCTCCAACGGGTGATGTGATCACCCTCTCAAGGAGTCGCTTGCTGCAGAATTGTTGAAAGAGAGAGCCAAAGGCCAGGCAAAATCATTTGACGGAAGAAATCCCAAATAACCATCTGGGATGTTTAAAATCCTTGTCAATAATGGGAATCTTTACCATATATTAACTGGTGGTTTTTATACATCATCAGATTGGGAATTGTTTTTTTAACCTTTAGTTGCTTTTGCCAGTCTTTTCCGAAAGAACGGATTTTGGGATTGACGACTTGTGTTTTTGTTGTGGCATTTTGATTCGTTTTGAGTCGGTGATCGTCCAACGCAGGTTTTTTGTTCCATACGGGGATAGATCGTCAAGCTAGATTCGGCAGTTTCCGAAAAAAGTAGGCTCTGAGATGAAGCCTCTCCCTCGCAATGTTTGGGAAATGGACGAAATCCATGCGATCTGATTTGGGAACTATCCATCATTTCTTGATCCATACTGTGGATGGAAGAAATCCCAAGCAACCAGGGATGTATAAAACCACCAGTTGGTATGCTAAATATTCCCATTATTGACAAGGATTTTATACATCCGAGGGTGGTTGTTTGGGATTTCTTCCATCAACCATATCTAGGCCCCAAAAAGACCATCACCTGGACACGTCACTTGTACCAGGCAGCAAATCGAAGTTTGAAGCCTACATCGATTTTCTTTGGCAACGGGACTGGGGCCGTGGGGGTGTAAAACCGAACTTTTTGGAGTGAAGATATGTTGAGACATGAACATCAACTTGAAGGTCCAAATGTATCTATTTGCAAAGGTGATACCCTGGAAGATTAACATGGAACCCACAAATCACCCAGAGAGAAAGGAAAATGCTTCCAAACCCCTATGATTATGTTCCATGTTAATCTTCCAGGGTGTACCTTCCACGCATAAAACATCAGTCTTTGAGCAGCCAGCATGGACCGTTCTGGTTTGAAGCCAAGAGGTTTTTTTGGCGACTCTGTGCATATTCAGATGGATCCAAACTGGCCTCAGTTTTGGCAGGATTTGGCGCACCATCCAATATTCTGGACTGAAAAGGAGGGAATTGGTTTGAGATACATTGCAGAATGTGATGTGATTCATATCACAAGATCCTTTGGTGTTTGGACATTGCATGCATGTCTAGAGTTCATAGTCCGGTCCGCCGAGCCATTTATGTCTACAAATAGCTATCAAAATTTAGGGGTTTGGTGAGTTTTTTCTTCCCTGAATGGGGTTAACACCCTTCCAAGAAGGGTGTTTTCTCTTCCCACACAAGGGTGTTTTTCCTTCCCTGCAGCCCATCAAATAGACTGGAGATAATATCAATAGCTGTTTCTGGTTCCCTTAATAGGTGGTAGGTGATTATATGCTACCTACCACCTACTAAGGGAACCAGGAAACTCCATTGATAATAGCAAACAATGGTCGACCAGCCCGTCAAGTTACGCTGAGAGTTTGCTCAGACGTATGATGACCAGACCACCTGAGAGGAGATCTCCTGGCTGGCTGGATTCAAGGAGGTGCAAAATGCGGTGCTGTCCCTGCAGGCGTGAATACCCAGGGAACGAGAAATCACATGGGACCCACCGTTATAACGGGAAGTTGGGGAAAATTCATCGGACTCAAAAGTCTGTTGTTGTGGAAAGGATACTGTATGTGATAAGATACCCAGGAGGGCTATCGGCCATCTTAAATTGTGTTGCATTCAATTGAGATTTTTTCAAAAAAACATAGATTTGTATGAAATGGAGTGGATTTACATACTTTGACCCACTTTGAAGTGATAAAAGTGAGACAAAGAGACACCAAAAAACTCAGCTTTTTTTTTGAGCTCGTGAAACCATGCAGGAGCTTACACAAAAACGGGTGGACAATCTTCTGGAGAAGCTCCCTACAAACACAACTGAGGAGCGTGAAAAAGCAGAAATCCATGGATCGCTAAAGGTGAAGGATGAAGAGGTCTTTGCATGTTGAAAACTGACATGAAACCTGCCCAGCGGCAGTTGAAATGAAGTGAAAGTCAACAAAGATGAAATACTTACAGCACCGGAAATCTTCAAGACTTTTTCGGAATGCTCACTGGTGACAAACATATTCTTTTTGGAAATCCCCATTGACCCCATGGACGTCAGGATGACATTCGTTTTGCTCTTTGCCTGGTAGAAAGCAGAGCAATCACCACCACAGCGGTGCCAGGTGCATTTGTCCCCATTTTGGATCATTTCCGAAGCTTAGCATATTCGAAGTCTCCACCCGAAAAAAATCCATGAAAAACGATGGATGTTTGATTTTTTGAAGGGTTTTTTTTTATCTACATCATTTATCTATTGAAATTGCGGGTTCGGTTGCTTTCAAGTTTCACATCATTTTTCAGGTGGAACCGGTTTCAGGTGGAACCTGACAGCTTAGGAAACGATTCTAGTGGAGATCCAGCTATTTTGGTGGGCGATGATGGACTTGCGAGTGGACCCATGGTTGCTGTGTCGTTTTTTTGCCTGAAATAGTTGCAGTTGGGAAGTTTCGGAAAACCTGACGTTCATGATCCATGCAAAGAGGGGTGGATGGCAGTGGTTGATTGATGTTTTTGTTTCCAAATCTTTGAGGCATCTCTGATGGCGATACTCCCACGCCTCACTAAACCGTACTGAACACTACCATGTGCCATGTAGCCATAGAAGCCGGGAAGCTTTCGAATCTTGATGGCCCAAAACGAAGACCACATTTCACAATGATGACATAGGAGAAGATGCATTAAAAAACACAAAAACAAACACCATTTTTGTTATCTTACATTCTTGCTTCCAAAGCTTTCCCGGGCAAATCGTTGGAGAGGTTGGAAAAAACAGGTTTTTGAATCTGAAGAAAGGTTGGCGACCTTGGATCCTGGTAGTGAGCTACGCAATTGCTTCGACTCGGTAAGCAATCAGGACACCGTTTTGGATTTTGTAAAAACGTTGCTGCCGCCCAAAAACGGGAAAACGGTGAAGATTCCGGAAGTTTTGATTTTTTGGGAACACGAATTTGAGAACAGTTCTGAAGGGAAGGTAGTTTTATATAGATTGTGTTTAGTGGGTGGGGACGGTGAATTGGATGGGACCTATACTAGTCACATTTTTTTGAAACGAAAAATTCCTTTCATCGATTTTTTTCTCAGATCGCAAATTCGCGCAATTTTAAGGAGCTCTTTACCCAATATGGAGAGGTGGGTGGTGGCGACCTTTCAACGAAAATTTGGAAGTGCAAAGTTCCTCCAAGTCTGCCATGAACGAAAAAAAATCAACTCTAAGAAAAGGGGGTCATTACAAAAGGAAGATCTTCCAAAAGCACTGAATTTTTGCAGGGGTGACATGATCGTCAGTTTTCGCCGCGGGTGTATTTCCAGCTATTTTGAAGCAATTCTCGACAGGTGCTAATCCGAATGGAGGAGGATGCTATGCCTGAGGTGAATGCTTACAACGAGGTGGTTGGATGTTTTTTTGTTTGAGGAAAAAAAAGTTGGATGACGCCACTTTTGGCGGCAGGGGTCATGAAATTGCCTTGTTTTTGGGCCGGATCAAAGTTGATGCAAATGTATGGGGAATTTTGAGGAATTTCGCTGATAATAGTGCAGCCCTGTTTGGGTTGGTAATGTAATGACCCCCTGTTTGTTGTTGCAGGTGCCACTTCCTATTCGCCTTCGACCGGAACATTGGAAGGGCAATTCTGATGGAGCAAAGCAGGCATCTTTTTTGTGGAACGAGACGCTGGCATTGTAACATGGCAAAGGGCATTTTTCAAATTTGGCTTGGATCAAGATTTCAAATGAGTTAACTCCAGATTTAAGCCACATCCAAGACTATGTTATCCTCTTTGATCAAAATCACCAAACATATGGCCAAAAAAATGGCAAAAAACAACCATCCAATGATTTAGTTTATTGTTCACAAGGTCAAGGTCGGATTCGATAACCAAAAATGGTTCGACCATGAAAACCACGGGGAAGTCCTGGGAGTCATCATGATGGGTTTTCCTGACAGGCAAAAGTGAAGCTTTTACAGAAGCGTGCTGGGATTGACTTGAGTTTCTTGGAATGTGGAAGTGGAGTGTGTTTTTTTTAGGTCGAAAGGGTTGAAATGATGACAGTGTTTCTTAAATTTGTGGTGTTTTTTTGTAAATAGTAAATCATAGTAAATCCATGCCTGATGAGTTTCAATAGTATCCAGTCTTGGGGACTCTTAGTTTAGGAAACTTCAAGGCTACTTGACTACCCGACTACCTGTCACAAGCCTGGAGGCTTTTTTTCAAATCCCATGAGGTTTCCAATTTTTTTCAGTGTAACGCTATCGATGCATCAACGTACGAAGATGCATTCCAACGTTTCGAGGAACCTTACCCATTGGCAAAACCTTGGAAGTTTGGGACCCTTTTTTCGAGACATCTCAAACAACCTCATCACTTTGACTTTGACTTCATGGTGCTTGGGAGGATTTCTGGGAATCCCCCCCCCGCAGAGAATCCACAGACTTCAGCCGAAGGTGAGGGAATCTGCAATATTCCAATATATATTTTGCATACTCTCATATTATGGATGTAACTGAAAATCATGTTTTTTTTTGAGGGGGGTGATGACATATGACATGTGGTGATGCATGACCATGCATTACCTGCTCGGTGGAACTTTGACGAATTTTGAGGCTCCGAGGCGTTTTTGCGTTTGCCGATGGACGCCATGCCCAGTGGCCGGCTCTTACCCTTGGCACGTTTCATCCAGAGTCCATTGCAGGGCACCATTGGTAAAGAGGCGGAGATCTCTGTGTTTGATGTTCTTTTCAATTGGTGTGTATATAATAATTTATATATACACATATTTTCTTATAATGGTTAAGGGGAATGAACCTCTGTTGGGCTTTTATTGCTGGGATTTGTGGTTTCGAGATGCGGAGATCGAGATGTAAAAATCGCCAGGGTTTTGGCCGAACAAAAAGCACAGGGGTCATTTTTTATGGGACCTGTTTTTGGGGGAATCAAAGTTGATTCAAATGATTCAAATGTATGGTAATTTTGAGGGATTTCCCTGAAAAGAAAACGCATTGTTTGGGTTGGTACTATAATGAGCCCTGTAGCATTAGGGAAAAAGATGGAAGAATATACTATCATATTACCGTATACGACGCCGTACGACTGTAATTTTCTTGTTTTACATTTGCTGGCAGATGTTGACTTTGAACACCTTGATCCCTTTTTTTGGGCCAACGGTGTGACGTTACTGCTGATGGATGAAATCCTGCACCAGTTGAAGTTGGTAGTTTTTCCTATTATTTACAAGGCTTTATGCATCCCAGGTAGTTGTTTGGGATTTCTTCCATCAACAGGATTTTATCACGAAAGCTGAGACAAGTTTTCTTGCATTCACTACAGCCCAGCCCAACCCTTCATTCACTACATGCATGTCAGGCTGCTTGCGAGGAGCTCTTTAATTCCTTGTTCAAAGACTGCAGCTTTGCTGAACGTATGACATGTTCAGATATTGGAGGTTGTCCAAACTAGGTGGTGGTTTCAAATATTTTTGTCACCCTTATTTGGGGAAGATTTCCAATTTGACTAGTATTTTTTCAAATGGTTGGTTCAACCACCAAGCAGAAAATTAAAGGGTAGCCTATAGAGGTCCATTGAGTAAATCCTTTTTTGAAATGAAGAGTTTGAATCATTCTCAATGAGGGTTGGACCAACCTATGGTCCATTTGGGAAATCCGCTATTTAGGATTTGGATAACTCCCAACATTTTGATGCGCGATGCGCCTTGTTCAGTTTCTAGGTCATCCAAGTCTTCTTGGTGGCAGTGAGCAATGGGAGCCTGTTTTGGTGGAAGCAGAAGCACCGCAAAATGCGGAAGAGTTATACATTGAAGTGCAGGTGCTTCCAAATCCAGTCAGATGCATTTTTGGGATTGGCTTACGGCTTACGTTTTTTGAATCTTTTTAAATTTGCACCAAAGAAACACATCTTCAACTTCAAGGTTTCTTTTAGAAGAAAAGGGTGTGGCAATTGAAACAAAGCATTGCTTAAGATAAGAAGTTCTGAAGGTAGATTCAAGGTAGATCACCTATGGACAGTTTCAATATGAAGACATTTTCATACATGCTAACCGGACACAGAATTCATATCCGCCGGCCACCGACCAACGACTGAGTCGAGGGAAACTTTTGAAGGGCAGAGTTTCAGCATCCGAAGCAGCCTGGATTCCGACTCGACTCAGATGCGTCCGTCCTCATGGCAGGCTAGAAAGATGGCGATGGATTGGTATGAGAAGCTCATTGGAAATTACAACCGCTCGTCGGAGCGCATACAGCAGGCCTTGGCGAAACGGAAGTTTCGAACGGTTCAATCATCTGAGGAGATAGTCAAATGTAGCAATGGCAAAGTAGCAGTAAAAAAGCAAAGACATCTATCTGTAGTCTACTATATATAAAATATTAAACAATAGTAACACAATTATACATATATATATGTATAATATATATGCACTGCATGTCTGTATATATATATATATATATGTAGATACTCGACTTTAAGTTGACTTTAAAACATTTCCAGCACCAAGTCACTTTTTTTAAAAACGGAGTCGGCAGGACATCCACGATTCTGTCTTGAAGACTTCATCAAGCTCTTCAAGCTCTGGAGGATGGGATTTTCCAGTCATTTCACAGGGTTTTCTGCCACTATAAGCACCACCTATTTTAGTGGGCAAACTGAACATATATCAAAAATGGTAGGTGGTGTTGTGGAAAAGGTACCGTGTCTTTTTATTTATGTTTCATTAATATTAATATGACATCTCAAAACATATTAAAGGTACTTTTGGGGTATATTCAATTTGAGTAGTGTATTCATCCAACATTTACAAGAAAATACACTTTCGGGCTGGGAACATGACGACGGAAACGTGTCTCGAAGATCGCCATTTCGAAACGGCCTGTCTCGGTCGACGGCAGACTTCCAAGTGGAGCTGGCTGAAATCACCAAGGCGTTCTATAAGGCCAGCCAAGACCCTGGTTGTGTGCTGTATATAATACACCCCGGTGAACTAACAGGTCGCTGGCTGGAAAACGGACCCGGATTGAGTCGATAGATTTCCCTCCTTGAAAATGGGGATATGATTTCTATTGCCATGTTATATAGTTTACCAGAGGGCAAGGGATTTCTTAAGGGACCCATTTATTTAAAAAACATATTTTTTTTAAACGTCATTTTGTTTTTCCAGGATTTCAATGAATCCAAAGCAGGATTCACCTACCTGAGAGTTGCCGGCTGGTTTTTCCAACCGTTTTGTTTCGGCACCAAAGAGTCGTCGATCTGACGATTTCAGGCCAAGCGAAAAGATGGCAGTACCGGAAAAAGTCGAAAATCCAAAGAGTGCAGGGTACTATCTTCCAGTGCGAAAGCTTAGAGTTTTACTAACCGCTGCACATAGGTCCAGGGTGATAGGGGCCCACCCAAAAATTTCGGATATTTTCAGGGACGTGATGGTTCACCCTGTAACCCTGGACCTATGCGTATACTAAGTGAAAAACTTTTGAAATCGCTTTTGCCACAATCAGTTTGTTCTTTTGGACCATCCTCTTGGGCTCAGGTCCCAGTGAAGGAACTGTGGTTGTCCAGTTCCTTGAAAATGGTGTACGCCACACCATCCCAGAGGACGACCATCCGTTGTTCCAAAAAGCCATGCAATACGTATATAGATCTACTGGAAGCACATTGATACAGCAAGTCTTATTACATGTTTGTTCCCTTGGTGGAAGATACAAAAAAAAGAAGTTTGAGATGCAACAGCTTCAATTGGCTCTTGTGGAGGATTGGATTGTGAAGGGAACATCTCAAGGCGGTTTGCTGGGGCCTTTGGGCTGGGAAATTCTCCGATGTCCCAAGTTCGGGGTAAGCTACAGCAGCTGACAGCCACCGGCGAGTAGAACTTGACCTTCATCCCCCCTCCAAAAAACTAAAAAATGACACCAGGTGGTGGCAACTCAAATATTTTTGGAATTTTCACCCCGAAAGTTGGGGAAATGATTTGATTGGACGAGCATATTTTTCAGATGGGTTGGTTCAACCACCACCTAAGATGATTTGTTGGTGAAAAATGGCCGGCTCTGCTGTTTGTGAATGCAAGGCGAGCCTTCGCAGGACTGTTTTGTATTTTTTTTGGTATTTTGGAGTTGCCAAAGATTGGCAGAAAGAACGCAGAAACAGCTGTGACCTCCAACTTATGGCCAGTGAAACGGTACCAACGATGAGGACTCATATGACAAGCGCGCCCGTGGGCTTTTGGCATTGGCATTGATGGCATGTCAGGGGTCTGTGGCAGAGGTCTGGAGTTGAACATTTGGGGGAGAATTTGTCGTCGATGGTTTTTCTTCGTTTTCTCTTTTGGGGATTTTGGAGGAGATGCGGCAGTTTTTCCTATACAGTTTCATTGATTTGAATTTGGGCGAATTCTTGAAATTGATTTCAATTTGTTCTATTTCGATTCCGGTACAGCTGAAAGTTTTGGGCTATGACTGGGTGTTAACCTCACTTTTCAGATGGTACCTTTCTCACAATGACGGAACGGAACGGAACCGTAGAAACCACGAGCCTCTCCAGGCCTGTTGTGATTTGATGATGCAAGTTTTACAGCTTGGTGAAGGTGGGGATTTGTGATTTTTGGAAGAGGTTTTTTGTTCAACTAATGGTTACCTTCCCGAAGTTTGACAGCTCGCCCCTGAAAAGTTACTGGGACCCAATAGGAAAGTAGTCTTCCTTTCCCACCATTTTTCAGGAGTCTATGTTAAACTTCGGGGGTGTAGTTGGTGGTTTGGTGGTTTGGATCCCCTTATGAAAGGGAGTGTTACTTAGGGGTATCCCTAGACTCGCAAACCACCAATTTACCATTAGTTGAATTGTGAAAGTTTGGAACTACCCCCCGCTCCGCAACAGTCACCACCAGGATTATTTGAGTTTTAGTAGGAAATCCAACCTAAACCTTCATTTGTGGCTGTTACTGGGGAGTAGACTGAAGTCAAAAGTGCTCATCTTGTTTTTTTCATTTTTCGGGAATGTGCTAGGCATCCTTGGAAGTCAAAACAAGAAGGAGCGTGCGCAGATGGTACAAGAGTGGCTTTGAGACAAAGTTAGAGACGATTTTCTCAAGGGCAAAACCTTGTCTCGGAATGAAGAGATGCAACAATATCCAGCTGAGGTTCCAAAATGCCTGGCAGAAGGAGTATGACTTGTCGCAAAGCCAGTCGTGAGAAAAGTTGTTTTCGAAATGCCAGTGTGGGGACTGGCCAAAGACGGGCCGGATCTCTGTTCTTTTCAAAGTAATCGTTGAGATTGCCTCGAATTCGTTTCATTGAATCAAATAGACATTAAGGATGAAAGGTCATGAGTGCAATTCGTAGCCAGCTTCTCTCCATGAGGCAACCCCCAAAACCCAAAGACCTGTTCATGTTGTTTCTGATGTGTGAGTCGCCTAAATTTGCTGCAGTATGGCATTTGAACATCTCAACCCTCCGTGTGCTTCCGAAGCATCTGTTTTCAAGAAGCATGCGTTACAGATCGGTACAGCTTGTAAGGCAGCTACTTTTTGCAGTTTCACTTGGAATGCAGCTATGGCTACATGTTGCAGTTGACATAGGACTCCCTTGGAAGACTACATGGTTTCCTTGAAAAGAGCCGATCCTGGAGATCAAAGTTGATGTGCAATATTTCCATAAATTTCCTATCGTATACGTTGCCGCTGGAATTTCTCCTATATATGCAACCACTCAAAGTTCGGGGCCCCGCATCCAGAATTACTACACCGTGATGGAACGGCCTGCTTCGGCAGCTTTCAGTTTCAACCCGGGGCGTCTTGGAAGGGGGCACGAAGCTTGTCTCACATCAATTTGGGTTCGTTGGGGTCATACAGATCCAGGTCGGGCAGTTTACCCAAGTCTCTACAGGTATCCCGGACCAAGTGGAAGCCACTGAAAATGGCCGATTAATGTCTCCATGTATTTTCAAAGAAGCGAATGGTTCTGCAGCTCCGAACTGTTCAATTTGGTATGACTATAATTTCTGTACCTCAGTTTCTCAAGGTTTTGCAACATTTCCTTTGGTGGAAATCTACCATGAAGATCAACGTTTTTATAGCCATTGCAAGCATTCCAGCATACATTTTACAGTGTGAGTTCTTTGTTGCCTTATGCCCCTGATTTGAGGCATCACGATTCATCATCGCCACTCTTGGCGGAGAAGGTTTGTTGGTGTCGAAGTGAAGATTCATGGCACGAGAACTTTCAGATAGGAATGATGGCAATGGTATGATTCTTTTGATCGAGAGTCCCTCGCACATGTTTCTTGGCCTGGAACCCACGGTTCCGAGTGGAAAATTGGGAGGGCCACGAATACATCCGGGCTGCCAAGAAGGTTCAAATTGAGTAGCTTGGAGCAACAAACAGACAGTCTTTTAGGTGGTGTTTTCAAATATTTTTTATTTTTTATTTAAGGTCTCGGCTCAGACCTCCTACCAGTGGAGACCTCGTTCTCACTGAGTGTCTGAGTGTTTCGCTCACTCGTTCTTGTCAGCAATGGATCGTCCGCATTGGGGTCATCGGGGACCAGACATTGTGTGGTCTCCACTATCGACCACAAGTGACGGATGCTGCTGCAATATAGTCTTTGACATTGCCTGCATCGATACTTCAACGAATGTTTGCGTGGGGGTTCTATTTCCTTGCCTGAGCACGATTCGGGTTAAGGGGTTGCCGGCAATTGAACCCACCACTCGGTCTCTTACAGTCATTGATGTGGTTTGTCACAAGACAGGGTTGGTGCCTTTGTTTGTTCTCAAGCCCGAGGCCGTGGTCATGCAACATCCAACGTTTGACGCTTGTGACTTTCAATCCATGGTCGAACTTTGTTCCGGAATTGGGGTTGCAACATGGGGTTTCAAAGAGTGCAACGTCAATGTTGAAATCGCAGTGGAAAAACAGGAAGCGTTTGCAGAGAAGTATTTGGAATGCCATCCCACCACTACGGTGGTCTGTGAAGACATCACGAAACCTGACACAATCAAGGAGGTTTGTGCTTTGGCCAAGCGACCAGGGACGTTGTTCGCTGGGTTCAATTGTCAACCATACAGCAGAGCCGGATCGCAACAAGGTGCCCTGGATGAACGATCGAATTCACTCCATGCTGCACTATATCTGGCCTTTTTGTTAAGGACACCGGTAATCATACTGGAGTGTGTTTGCGAAGCTTCCAACAATCGACACGTCAATCATGAGCTGTCAGCTTTCTGTGAGCAATGCAAATTTGTTCGCTCAGAAGCCACACTTCGTTTAGAGCAAATTTGGCCATGCAAAAGGGAGCGTTGGTGGGTAGTTCTTAGTACATCAACCCTGGGACAGGTCCCCCTTCGTCCATTCATGCCTCCTGCCTTCCCAAACACCGTTCAGCAGATTTTGCCACATGATTTGATTTTGTCAGAAGCAGATTTGAAGGCTTTGCAGTTGACGCCATTTGAGCTTCGTCGTTTCATGCAATTTCATCCGAGTCTGAAAGCCATGCACTTGAATCGTGGGGGCAAGTGCCCGACGTTATTGCACTCTCTTGGTTCACAGGCCACCTCATGCTTATGCGGCTGTCGTGCACAAGGTTTCTCGGACACGGTTCTCGATGGTCGTGGAATCTTTGGCATTTTGATGGAAGCCCCTGGTAGCACAGATGTCGAAGGTCGCTCAATCCCAAATGTTCGCCACCCACATCCAGTCGAATTGTGTGTGCTCTCTGCCCTTCCAGTGATGCAGACTTGGTCTCAACCCCTTCGTTTGTGGCTGGCCGGGATCGGTCAACAGGCAAATCCAACCCAGGCATTGTGGGTGATCAGCTGGGTGTTTCGTCACTTGCAGATCGTTTTTGAGGGAGCCCCATCAATTTCACCGCAAGTTGTCCTTGACCAGTATCTTGACAGGGTCTTGTTGCAGGCGAAGGCTTTGACTGAAGCCAATCGATTGTCCATTCCCAAAAATTTCCCTCCACCAAGTGAAGAGTCAGACACAGAAATGCCAGCAGTGCCTGAACTGACGCCATCAGCAGGATCACATTCCCAGTCCCTTGGTGAGTTTGCACCTTTGTTGGATGGACTTTCGTTTGTTTTGAGCAGCCCGGGACAACAGTCTCATTACGTAGTGAAGTTGAACCATTCTGAGGTCACTGTTGGACATCTTAAAGCAGCTGAAGTTGGCATGACTCCAGTAGTTAACACCTTGGTGGTCGTTGATGGAGACACTGGACTTGAGCTCCCCAACGAAACTCGTCTTTCTGGCAAGCATGTAGTTGTTGACCTCAATCCGGCCGTTGCTCCTCAGACTGCTGCCCCATTGTCAGATGCTGCTCATGGTACCCCCGCTGAGGGTACTCACGGTTTTTCGTCCATATCTCCCACGCTCTCGTTCAACGTTGAGGCTATGGAAATTGATCATGACAGTGTCCCAGCCGTGAATGCAGCGCCTGCTGCAGCTGAGTCTTCCGAACACTCAACATCTCCTGAACCATTAGTTGCACTCAAGGCCATGGAATTTTTGCAGATTCGACCACCAACTGTAGCTACTCTTCAACATGTTGACAGCATGAATCGTCCCTCCATTTCCCAAGCTGACAGGTTGCAAATTTTGGAGGCCCAAGGTGATTCATGGGCAGATGACGAAATTCGATGGCACCTCAAAGACTTGCTTACCAGGTTTAGTTCAGAGAAAGAGTGGTCATCCTCGATCCTTTGATTGCCACGTCAGTTGTGAATACCGGCAATCCTGCTCTTATCTATCAATGGTTCCAGCCCATCCAGACTGCCGTCAACTGCATCGCTTCGGTCATTTGGTCCAATCAGCATTGGGTTCCCCAAGTTTGGACTTGGCAAGGGGATTCCCTCACTGCACATTCCTGGGATGGTCACGGTGTTGTTCAGAGATTCAATGTTCTCCATGATGCCTTAGCTAAAGCCATTGGACTTCGCACTTTCATGACTCACATTTCGCATCGTGACTTTGCTTTGGACTCTTTCTGTGGAATTTGTGCTATCCGGTTTCTTTACTACCGGCTGGCTGGTCGTGGACTTCCCACCAACATGTCAGATGTCACACACCTTCAAAAGGTAGCCAAAGAATTGTTTGTTGATGCAGTGACTCAAGACTCCTCTGTCCCTAGGCCATGGATGTGGGCTAATGGCATGGACCCTACTGCACATTCTCGTCTCCTTGAACTGCTGGTTCAGCACGGAGTCCCCTCCGATCTTGCCGAAGCTCGAGCACATGTGTTGACAATTGCAGCTGGTTTTCAGGCAGTACAAAAGGCCGTTGTCGGTACTGCTCCTTGGCGTAGCCTCAAAGCAATAGCCAACCAAGTTCGGCCGTCAGTCCAGTTGGTATTACCTGATGAATTGACCGCGATAGTTCAACAGAAAGTGTCTAAAGGATTGGTCAATCCCAAAAAGCGCAAAGGCCAAGGGAAATCCGTTGCCCCAGCTCCTCCCGTGGCACTTGATCCCTTGAAGTTGCAGTTCGATGATGGCACTTTTGTGACTGACAATGGAACCGCTGTTCCAACAATTCCTGTCCAATCGTTTGGCCCTACTGCCTCCGGTGTTGCTTTGACCACCATTGAGTCTGTGGCTCAATTTTTGAAGGTCGGCCATGTTGTCTCTGCCTTGCCGCTAGCTGCCTTCGTGATCAATTGCCTTGAATCTGACCTCCAAACAACTTTGACATGGTCACAGACAAGGGTCCCGGTAAGATGCATTGCCAACCAGGAGCCTATGCTTCTCACAGGGTTCTTGATTCAGCTTGGAGGATCAATCGTCATGCCATCATCCAGTGATAAACCTCAACATGTTGCATTTGCACAGGCCGCATGTGTGAAAATTGCGGTGTATCGTGACAGCTGCATGGTTGATTGGACTGACTTTGCTAAGTCGCCAGTTAAATACATTCTGCAACACTTGGTTCCTCTTCAAACTTGTGATGGCTCCAATTGCACATGTGACAAGTTTCATCAAGACGAGGCATCCCCTATCCAAGACCCTGTGTTCGACGTCTGGCGCAGACAGTGGCTTGCTTTAAGTTTTCGTCCTGTCCCCCAGCCTAATGCAGATGTGTTCGTTGTGTGTGTCAGGTATCTTCAGAAGCTGGAAAAAGTACTCCTCAGCAAATCGGGAGTTGGCGGGATTTTTTTGGAGCCACGTAGTTTAGACGGACGTGATCCTTGCACTTCCTTTCAGGCCATTTGGATGCCCAAAAGCACGCTTGCAGAATTGACGCACCTCTGTCAAACGATGCCTCAACTCATTGGCATCATTCGTATGGGTCAAAGGCTTGGTGTTCGCACGACTGTAGAAGATGCAACCGAGGTTAATGGACTTTTGCGACCGAACAATGTCATGCTCCATCAAGGGCCTCGTCAGGACTTCGAGATCGGACCGATTCCTTTCGGCATGGACCGTGCAGCAGTCGCAGCTTTGTGTGAGAGAGCTTCCACTGGAAGGCCAAACCGGTCAATCCTTTGCGATCCATTCCAGGTTCAGTTGGCATGATGTGGCATGTGGTTGCAGTGACAGATCCAGAAAACACCGTCTTTGCTACAAAAGTTGGGGATATTGTGGTGACAAAAGTTGCCTCCAAACAGCAGATTTCCAGCCCTGCCAATCCCATTGTTGCCTCACAAGCCACATTGAAACTTTGTGAAGCCAGTAGTTCGTGCAAGACGAGTGACCCGTTTGTGGGCAATGATCCCTGGAACACTCCCATGGCTAGGTTGTATCTCAAGAATTCCCCTGCAGTGGATCCGATGACTTCTTTGAATCAAGTTGAGGCTCGCATCGAAAAGGCCGTCCTTTCCAAACTCCCCAAACAAATGGAGTCCATGGAGATTGACGACGATGCAGGTTCTTCGAAGATTCGTTTGCAGACATTGGAAGATCAAATGAAGCAATTGTCGACTGGCCATAGACAGCTCGAAGCTCGCATCGATGAGAACAATCGCAAAACGGAAGCGCAATTTGTGCAAGCGCACCACCAAGTGGCGGCTCAAATCGAGAGCCAAGGCCAGCATAATATGGAACAGCTATTCCGTGGACAGATGAGCCAAATTGAAGCCTTGCTCAAGAAAGGACGTTTAGAGTGACAGCTAGGCCCACCAACCCGGTTCGAGGGTTGTATGGGCCTCTTTTCAGTTTTGACTTTCATCATCTTTCAGCTTGCTTCAGTGTTGGGTAGAAACATGCTTTGCAGGTTTTGGGTTGCCAAAAGGAGTTGTAGACAGCTTTGCAATTGCTTTGGTGAGCTGATTCAAGTTGGAAGTATTGATTTTGCACCACGTCGACCTTGGGTTTTTTTCGGCGTGTTGTTGGGTTTTATGGCCTTATCCAGCCTATTTTGTTTTGCCTGTTCCCTGTTGGATTTTCTGGTTTGTTGTTCGGGGCACTCCCCTTGCGGTTGCTGGTTTTTCTGTTCGGTTATCTTTGTTCTTATGATGTATCAGCACCCTTTCATTGCTTGGATTTCCAACGGGTATGGCTGCATGAAGCGTGTTCCGGCACGTATGTTCCTGCTTTGTATGTTGTTGCGTGTGGGCGAAGCCTCACACCCGGGACCTAAGCGCTGGACGCTTGGAGTTTGCAATCCTGCAGGCCTTAACCATAAGGCACACCTGTTTCAGAATGACACTGTCGATACTTGGCTCATCAGTGAATCCCATCTTTCATCGCAAGGCCATAAAGAGTTTGTGAAAGGGCTCCGTTTTCATCAGACACCTTATCGTTGGAGTGTTACTGGAGCACATGTTCAGCCACGTTCAACTGTCTCGTCCCATGGCCAGTGGAGTGGGGTCATGGTATTGTCCTCACGCCCCACGCGCCGTGTTGCACATTCGTGGCCACAGCCTCTGCAAGATACTTCTCGTTTGGTAGCCTCTACAACTTTTTGTGCAGGTTTGTGGTTGAATGGTGTCGTTGTGTACTGCCCCCCGACAGGGCCGACTCATCCAGGTGCCAAACAGTCAGCCAATGGCTTACTTGCCGCCGCAGTTGACCAACTGCGCCTTATGGATGGTCCAAGGTACTTGGCCGGTGATTTTAACCACGACATTGATGATTTAGAAGCCCTTCAGCAGTTGCATTCCATGCATTTCGTCGAAGTCCAGTCGCTACGCTGCACCTTGACGGGACAGCTTCCACAGGCAACGTGTAAACAAAAAACACGTAGGGACTTTCTTTACATTAGTGCCGACCTTGTGCCACTCTTTCGATCGGTGGAAGTAGATGACACCAGATGGATTGATCACGCAACCATTGTCGCTACTTTTGAAGGTTCTCATGAAGATACCATTCGGTTTCCATGGCCTCTCCCAGCATCAATTGATTGGTCTGCCTTTCGTTCCTCGTCAGGTAACATGAGCTTCCCTGTCACTGCTGGGTCAGATGATAGTGAGTCATATCGTTTGTTCTGGCAAGCTGTGGAACAAGAAGCACAAAAGGTGGCAAGTTCTAAACATCAACCGTTGCCAAAAAAGTGCTTTGGCCGAGCTGTTCGTCGTGCTCCTTTGAAGGTAAAACGCTCAATTGACCCTGTTCGCTGTGGGAGAAATGGTGAACTTCAACCTCAGTTCTTTGGACTTTCCTTTGCACACAAGCATCACTTTCGTCAGCTCCGGAGGCTCCAATCATACCGGCGTTTGTCTCATGCAGCTGTCAAGACTCAGAGTCATGTTGAGCACCAAGCGTCACTCTGGCATTCGATTTTGAAAGCACCTGGCTTCTTCCCTCACTTTGCTGCATGGTGGGATTCGACTTTTCCTGCGTTTGCCGTGTGTGTTCCTTCAGACCCTCCAGGGTCTGCCGTGGCTGACATGTTGTTTGATCACTTTGTTCCGCATGTTCGTCAGCTTGAATCAGCTTTGCGCAGTCAACATCGTGGTTCTCCGGATTCGTCCAAAACCGCACCTTTGGCCTCACTTTATCGTGCAGTTAAGCGTGATGCCCCAGCACAGGTGGATGTTTTGTTTGAGACCCGTTCGGCCACTGTCATGGCTTTGGACAACGAATTCCAAGCAGTGGAATTGGATCAAGAAGTCGTTTGGGATGAAACTCGCCCAGTCATTATTAACCAAGTTCAACGTCAGCCCATTGTCTTCTCCCCTGACAAGCTTTGGTTGGAATCACTTCAAGATGTTTCCGTAGGTGATGCTGTCCTTCAGCCAAAACGCATTGGCAAGCTCGAACATGTCTTCCAAGCTTTTATTGAGTATTGGTCATCGATGTGGTCAGCACATGCAAATGTTCCTGCCTCTCAATGGGAACAAATCATGGACTTCACTGCCACTCGTATTGGCAGGGTCGAGTTGCCACCTGCTCCCATGCATGCAGCCATTCTTCGTGCTACGGCCAAAAGCAAAAAGCACACAGCGGCCACAGGTCTTGATGGAGTTAGCCGCCATGATGTTGTGTCTCTCACCAGCAATCAGCTTGAACATCTTCGTGGAATTTATGTTCACGCACATTCCTCGGGCGAATGGCCAAGTCAAATGTTGGATGGGGTTGTCAAATCACTTGCGAAGACGGCTGACCCTTCTGGGGTCACCAATTATAGACCCATCACTGTGTTCTCGTTTTGCTATCGCCTTTGGTCGTCGCTACAATCACGTTATTGGCTTGCTGGCTTGGAACCAATTTTAGACCGCATGTTGTATGGCAATCGTCAAGGCCTTCAAGCGGCGTCTCTTTGGCGTCAAGTCCTGGAGTTGGTGGAAGAAGCCCAAGCAGCCCACACCCAACTTGCCGGTCTTGTGCTAGATCTTACCAAAGCATACAACTTGTTGCCTAGACTCCCTTGCTTAGGTTTAGCACTTCGTTGTGGTGTCGACTATGGCACCGTCTGTGCATGGGCAGCAGCATTGAATCAACTTCAACGCAGATTTTGGGTCGATGGTTCTGTGTCGGGGGGAGTCCGGTCTAACCGGGGCTTCCCCGAAGGATGTGGCCTGAGTTGCTTAGCAATGCTGGTTTTAAACCAGGCATGGCATTGCTGGATCAAAGAAGCCAACATGTTGTTTCGTCCTCTAAGTTATGTTGATAACTGGGAGATATTGTGTTGTGACCCTCAATTGATCCGCCAAGCATTTGAGGCAACGGTTTCGTTCACCAATGCACTTGACCTTCGCATCGACAGCCAGAAAACGTTCACATGGGCGGTTCTTCCAGAGGATCGCTCTCTCCTTAGGCAACAGGGATTTCAAGTGCAGAATTGTTGTCGAGACTTAGGAGCCCAGATGGTCTTCAGCCGCCAAATCAGGAACTCCGTTGCCCAAGAAAGGTTTGACAGTTTGTTGCCATTTTGGACAAAGTTGAGAAAGACCAAAGGAGGCTATCTTGATAAACTTAGGATAGTTCGTACCGCTGCATGGCCTCGTGCCCTTCACGGCATATCGGCTGCTTACATCGGTAAGAAGAAGTTTCATCGGTTGCGCACTGGCATGATGCAAGCTTTAGGAGTTGACAAACCTGGTGCCAATGCCTATCTCCAGTGTTTTGTTGAAGATGCCCTTGACCCCCAGTTGCTTTCAATTTTGCACTCGATTCGTGAATGGCGAACCATCGGTAACCATGCACACCAATTGGCACAGCTTTCGACTTTGTCAGACCAGCCTGATTTTGCACCCGCTTCCCTTACTGGCATTTTGGTGCAGCGTTTACAAGTTTTGGGTTGGCCACTTGATAACCACGGTGTCGTTCACGATCAGTATGGTTCTTTTGATTTGGTTGCGACTAACTGGACAGAAGTTATGGCACGGGTCAATTCGGCCTGGCTTGGTGTGGTTCACTCACAGGTGCATTGCCGACCAGATTTCCAGTTTTTCTCAAGAGTTGATGTTCGTGCCACCCGCAAACGACTTTTGAGTTTGGACTCGTATGAGCGTGCAATCGTGCACCATCAGTTGATAGGAGTCACTGTTACGAATGAACATGCGTGTCATTGGTCGACAGACGGATCCAGTGAGTGCATTGCTTGTGGTCAGCCGGACTCACTCTTTCATCGATACTGGGCCTGTGCCGCCGCAGCGGATCTTAGACGCCACCTCACTTGGGACATTCTGCAACTCATTCCGGTTCTGCCAAAGGTTTTGACTTGTCATGGTTGGTCGCTGGCATCTGAATTTCAAGCAGAGTGGTACCGCTACCTTTTGAGTTTGACCCAAAATGTTCCGCAGGTTGAATGCCCCTCGACCACACCATGGATTGACCTCTTTACAGATGGTTCATGTTTTCCGACGGAGGAAGCATATAGAGTCAGTGCTTGGGCAGTTTGTTTTGCCCCGATGCCATCTATACAATTTAGCTCAGCTGATATCACGGTCTTGGCTTCAGCTCCATTAGGTGGTTTGGTGCAGACGGCTTTTCGCTCAGAGTTGTTTGCAGTTGTGGTTTCATTGTCTTGGGCAGTCCTTTGGAACAAATCGGTACGCATCTGGACGGACTGCCAAAGCGTCATTGATCGCTGCTATCTCATCGGAGTTGGTGGCTTTCGCGTTCACCAATGCAGTGCTAACAATGACTTGTGGAACGAAGTTGCCAGGCTGATTCATGAGCTCGGCCCAGATCGAGTCAGGTTTGTCAAAGTTTCTGCACATGAAGAATGGACCTCAGAAACTGAGGAAGTTGTCAGATGGGCTCAGATCGGGAATGCGTGTGTGGATCATGCAGCTCGCATGGCAAACAATGATCGTGGGGTTGCGGCTTGGGATTTGTGGACACGTCATTCACAACTGGTTTACAAACATAGTGTTGTTGCTGCGGAAATTCAACGTCATCATTTGTTGGTTAGCCAGCGTTGGACGGAAGAGTACTCCAATACGGTTCCTCGCCTCCCAACAACGAAACCTCCTCGGGAAGCCAAACAGAAGCCGATGTTTTGCTTGGGTTTGTCCACACCTCTTGACAGTCCTGGAAGTGTGGTGAAATCGTGGGGGCTTGAATTCGCTGAACTTTTTCGAGCATGGTGGAGCAACCTTTTTGAGTTGGATCATAGTGTTGTGAGTTGGACGTCGTTCGCACAGCTTTATATCGACTTTCAGCTTCAATGCAAACATCCTGGTCTTGTAAAGTTTCAAAGAGGTTGGTTGGACCCCCAAAACTTGCCGGGAACGATGCCTGAAAACCATCCATTCAGACGACGTTGCAAATGGTTTCGCTTGCTGGTCCAACAATGGTTGAAGGCTACAGGTGTCGAAGTTTCAAAGGCAGTTACTCGTCCTAGTTCGTTGATTTTATGCTGTCACATTGGATGCATTGCCTTGCCTGCTAACAGTCTCGGCTTGAACACGTTGAGGATTGGCTCCGTGGTCGCATTCTTGTGCCTATAAGTGGTTTGGGCTCTGGACTTGATGCCATTCCACCTGCTTGGTAACCCTCGCACGTAGTGAAACGACTGCGCTGCGAATCGACTCAGCCAGTTGGGAAACGGAGTGGAGGGAAATATTTTTTATTTTCACCCCTATTTGGAGAAGATTTTCAATTTGACGAGCATATTTTTTGGATGGGTGGAAACCACCAACCAGTTTTTGTTCGCTTCTGAGCTTGGTGTTGCCAAGGCTTTCATCTCCAATGCCCAGATCAGGTAGGACATTTGCAGTTGAGAAACCTTGTGGGAGGTCATGACTAGCAAAAAAAGGTATGGCCATTTTAGTGCAAAAAAAAATAAAAAATACATACCAAACGAGCTGTGGAACTTCGTCCTCCAGGGTTGAGTGACGTGTGGGGTATTTCGTTCAAAGCACCTCCAGAAGTTTCATGCATCGACATCAAACGTTTCAAACGAAGAATCATACCTTTTTTGAAACCAGGTTGGTATGGAAAAAATGTCGCGCAACAATGGCAGAGTTTGAATTGCTGCAGCTATCTTTGGCCCCGGTGTCTTCAAAACACGTGGGAGAGAATGATGGAAGGGCATGTTTGCCTCATGTTTCCACCGACATTTTAACATAGTTTCGATATTCATGTCGAAAACAATGATTGAAAGCATGTCATGGCAAATCAATTTTCCTTGGTGACTTCATGACAAATGTGCGAACCCTACACAAGGCGGGTGATAAGATCCAACATCGCTGCGTCACCATGGTTTCGCCATGGTTTCCAAACGATCCCTGGAACAATGGTGCCGGACTTTCTGTGCCACAACAACGTGCTGCACCTTCCATGACACCAGAGGTTGCTTTTGCTTTCCAAGCATGGCAGATGCAACAAATGCAACTGGCAGCGTACCACCAAGCCTCAGGGCGACAGCCGTACCCTGCACAGGATGTTTTTTGGATTGCATTTGTGCGAAGCTCCAAGAGGCCTTTGATGAACAAAAGAACAATTTTAATAACATTAATGTAAGTTTAATTTCACAGGACATCACTGGATTATTTTTTTTGACCTCTTGTATACAGACCCCACTTGAAATAATCAAACCGCTTGTGCATTTTGGCGGAAGACGTTGAACTTTCCCCAACCGAATGGCCTTATAGGATTTGGACCAAGTCACCATGTTTCAATTGTCATTTTCTAAGGCTGATGAGTGGCATGGCCAGTCCAGTGATGCACGTGGCAGAGCAAGTGGTTCCCAAAAAGGCAACTCGCGAGGAAAAAACCACAACGAAGAGGCGGCATGGAATGAATGGAAACTTGGTTGCACTTGATATTGGCATGATTTGTGTGACCACTAATGTTGGAAACCCGACGGGGCCAATTTATGGAAGGAAATGCGGGAAAAAAAATGAGGCAAGCTACAGTACTGTACCCCTTTGCGTCAATTCACAGTTTTTGAGGGCTACAATTCCAAATTTCAATCGCTATTTCGATTTCATTTGGTGTTGTTCTATGTGTGTTTGCGCAGTCGTCTAGCCCAGCGTATGATTGCTTCACACATTCTCCATTCACCCTGCAGACATAACGTTGATGGACCAAATTGTTTCCACCTGTGCAAGCGAAAACATGAAAGCTTGCAAACTGGATGATTTTTGCGTTGATGATCGCTCTAATCAGGAATGTTTGCCATAGCTACATTCACATTCGTGGGTGAGTTGGCTACAGTTCAACCCGTAGCGAACTAGTTTAGTCTTCCATCTGAATGTTTTTGAAGGTGCGCTTTACAACAACAGTATCCAAAAAAGATAGTTCATGAATTTTTTTGACACGAGAAAGTCCCATGAAGTGGAGACACACAGGATTTTTTTGAATTCTCCCCTTGAGTTTTTTTCTTTTGGAATCCTATGGTGCTGGATGTTTTCCTCCATCAGGGAAGGAACAGATTCGCATGACCAGAACTGGTCAGAGGTGGGGGGGGTTGATTGCTTGATCAAGCATCTGGATGGAGGTAGGAGACCCGGTTTGGCGGTGCGTCGTGTGAAATTACATCCCTTACGGATTCCGTTAAAACTAACGTTGCACCAAGATGCAAGATGCATTTTGCGATGGAATATCTGAATATTCTGAATGTTCCACAATTACCATGTTAGCTTTGTAGTGGAACAAAATGGGTGAGTTGCATCATTATGTCCTTTTCGGAGTCCTGACCCCATTTATAATTGGTTGGGGCCCACCTTGTAGTTAGTTTATGTTATATCATATATATAGCAGTCCATCGCAGTGGTTCACATGAACAGATCCAGAAAAATAACGCCATTTTCGCCAAAATATCCGAAAGAATCCAGGCCCAATGGAAGCCTGGCAAGCAGAACCGGAAATGGAAATCTGCAGGCTCGAAAAGTCAAACAAAAGCAACACATAATGCCATGGGATCCATGGGACTGGTATATTTACCTACTAAGATCCTACTAAGTTTGCAAAATTTCCGGTCAAGTAGCTTACAGAATTTACACGAAATACGGCTGCCGAGGGCTTTCAGAGGCTGATTTCATGTCATTGTGTGGAGGAGCGTGGAGAACAACATGATGAAAACAACGAAAAGAAAATCAGATTTGATACATCATAAACATTCCTAAACAAATGTGCCTACATCGAAACAAATATAGTTGCATCCTGAAGGGGTTCACTGTGCCTACAAACTTCATCAAACTTCTGTATTGTGGCTGAGCCGTTCAGCAAGGCGAAGAAAACGAGACGGCGCCACCAGAAACTACGGCAGCGCCGGTGGCACCGGCGGCACCATCAGAAACTACGGCAGCGCCGGCGGCACAGGCGGGACAACCAGAAACTACGGCAGCGCATTGCCAACACCAATCACAACACCAATGCAAACAACGATTTCAGGAGACGCAGTTGGACGAGCTCTCTCGGTGGCTGGCACCAATATTAAGGGATCCAGAGAAAGCCAGGTCGGACGGGAAGGGTTTGCCATTTCAGAAAGATAGGAGGCTTGTACAAATTAACAACAACCAAAAAGTGACATGGCAACAAAACGGAAAGATTCCTTCATTTTTTTTGCCGCCTAGCAAAGGTGTAGAAGTATTTGTTGGGCACAAGGGCTAAAAAAAATGTTGAGATCTCAACGGGCTAGCAGGAAGAAAGGCCTGGAGCGATCCATCGATGGCTGGGCTAAGCTTGAGGATGTGCAGAGAATTGTGCGAAGATCGCGGCTGCACGAAAGTGCACATTTGTTCAGGAGAGGTTTTTCGTTCCATTTGTATTGTATGAGTGGCATCCAGGCATGAAAAATGGTATGTGGAGCTGGCAACATGATCAAAATTTGTGGATCTGGTGATATTTTTTGGATCACTGGGCTGCTGTGAGAATTTGTTGCAGGCAAATGTTGGATTGGAGCAGATACGACCGCGGCCGAGAGGACTGAAGGGGACTAGGATTTCCCCATGGGATTTCGGATTTCCTGAACCTTGTCGCACCTGGTGGGAGTTGCCTCCCATCAAAAAATGCCGGCACAGGCAGGGAACCCACGGTTCCAAGTCGTGGAAGATCGGGAGGGCCACGAATACATCCGGGCTGCCAAGAAGGTTCGAAGCGAGTGGCTTGGAATGCAGTCAGTCAACAAATAGACAGTCTTTTAGGTGGTGGTTTCAAATATTTTTTTATTTTCACCCCGATTTGGGGAAGATTTTCAATTTGACGAGCATATTTTTCAGATGGGTTGGTTCAACCACCAACCAGTTTTTGTTCGCTTCTAAGCTTGGCGTAACTTGTTGCCAAGGCTTTCATCTCCAATGCCCAGATCAGGTAGGACATGTGCAGTTGAGACAACTTGTGAAGTTTATCTTCCAAAACTTTCCGGTCAAGTAGCTATCAGAATTTACACAAAATACGGCTTGCTGAGGGCTTTCAGAGGCTGATTTCGTGTCATTGGACATTGTGATGAAAACAACGCAAAGAAAATCAGATTTGATACAGTACATACAAATGTGCCTACATCGAAAGCAAATATAGTTGCATCCTGAAGGGGTTCACTGTGCCTACAAACTTCATCAAACTTCTGTATTGCGGCTGAGCCCTTTAGCAAGGCGAACAAGACGAGACGGCACCACCAGAAACTACGGCAGCGCCGGCAGCAGCGGAACAGAAGCCTTCAGCTTCGTCGTCAAAGCCCAGGTGCTTTGGTTTGGAGGGCCAGGTTGACATGATCATTTGATGAAATTTGTTAGTTACGTTGTGCAGTCTTGAAAAATGATCATGAAAACAAAACAAACTTCCCAGAACACTTCGACTTTTTGCATGTTGACTCGTTGACCTTTTTTTTAAATCCGGTTGTTTTTGGGATTTTCACACCTCAAGGTGCCGCGTTTTGCCTCATCCGGCATACGAGAAGATCTGCTTGTCATTAAAGAGCCTAAAAGAGATGAGAGCCGTCATGGCAGTCTCCAAAGAAGCTTGGGCCTTAAAAAAAGATCTGCGAACTTGAGAGAAGTTGGCCTTCAAATGATTCCAATTTTTTCCAATGCTTCTGAATGAGGAATCACGACATGATTGTCATGGTGTACTGTTCGGAGTAAGGCTTGCAGATAGGTTCATGTCGTTTATGCCTCAGCATCAACTGCTTCGCAGGAACTTGATGTCAAAAGAACGCTGTCTCACCTGTGCCGGGATTTCACCAGTCACCAGGGAACATCTTTGACCATTCCACATTTGTGCAAAAAAAACAGTTGAGGATTGGAAACAAGGAGTAGAACCCCTATTGCGTTGCCCTGGCCGCAAGAATCCAGCGCTTGCGGGCTACAAACAATCGAAGCTACCTTGCGGCCACTCAGTTTGTGCAAAGTGTGCCTTGGCTCAAGTTCCTGCGGACAAACGAAACTATCTCGTAGCATCAGTCCGGCTTGCTTCAACCCTTCAGTAGTTTGGGCCTTGTCCATTCAAGTAGTTTTTGCTTCTTCTACCTTCTGGTCTGGTTCCTCCTCAAGAGTCTTCTCTTACCATCATGGTTGGTTGGCCTCACTTAGTTGGCTCTCACTCCTTTGGTTATGCCAAGGTCAGGAAGAGCGCAGGAAATGCCCCAAATGCGGTGCGCTATCACGGCATGCAGGTGACTACGTCGATCTCAGATCATATGATGATCCACGGAGTTCGCTGCCGGCAGATACGGCCAGTATCTATACCACGTCAGATGCCCCGGTGGCTCGCCACTATCGCTGGGTGTGCCGCCCAGAAGAAAGCGAAGCACCCTTCACAGAGAACTCGGAGCTGGACGCAGCAGAAGCCCGTTGGGCAAAGTTTCCGGATCATGGGACCAACCTGGTCACCAGATACTGGGGCTTTCTACAGAATGGACTACGTGTTTCGGCGGTCGTGTCAGACTCTTAGTTTTTATGATTCCATCTTGAAACAAACAAAGGTAATAGGTGTAGTTTATACATCCATTGAATCCTTACCTGGATCCTCCAGTCTGGTCTGAACCCCAAAACACCACCAAAAACAGACCGTTTGGGGCTGACATTTCACACTTACCTACGGAGGGTGTAGGTACAACTTTTGTTGTGCATTTTGTTGTTTCTTTTGTTTCATCGAACATTCCCATGGGTTGCAGCAGCTTGGTTGCAGGTACTGTTTGAAGCATTCAGTGTCTGTTCGGAGCCCCTCCGAGGAGACCTTGAAGGCCCAATGTAAGGGATGTATACCAACAATGCGTAAAACAACATTGAACCATGGTAGTTGAGGGTGTTTTTGTTATTATCTTTTTTTTGCCTTCAAATTCGTGAAGAAACTTAGAGAACAACTCAAAAACAATTTTGGCATTTTTCTAGGTCTTCCGCCCCACGCATTCTTCGTGGAGCTGTTTCAGAATGAATGTGTAGTGAAATAGATCATGAAACTGCTACCTAGCTTCAAATAAATCGTCATTTCATGTCATTTCTCATATTCCAAGCATTGGTTGAGTCGTTCAGATCCACAATTCTTGAATCCATGGAGCCGGTCCTGGTGGAGGACTACGCATTTCACATTGAAGAAAGCGATGGACTCTTCCTGAGTGAAGAGGAAGCTGTGTCTTGGCGTTTTCTACTTCGAACTTACTATCCATCCAGACAGTCTGCCCCAATATGTTTGTGGACCATTTGTGGATACCCTGGAAGTCCAAGAGCAAACAAAGAATGGTCTTTAGGATGATCCAAATAAAGACTTCCCTACTACCAATGGGCAAAGTTTGGTTTTTGGACTTCCTGGGGATATAGAACTACATTAAAAAAATCTCATTTTTTTTTTTGTCATGTTTTTTTCTTTGCAAATGTTGAGACTGCCACATAGACTTCCGCAGTTGAAAGGTGGCATTATATGATGTGTATACCCAGGTGTAGAGTCTAGAGGGACATAAATGGACAGGTAGTCATTATCTTCAAGTCCCTACATTTGGGTGGTGCTGAATTATTTCTCCAGCCCAATATGCTGGGTATAGTAGCAACTACATTCAGAATCCCTACTGCAATCATGTCACCAACTCCAATAGATACCGTAGGTCAGCATGTCTCTATCTCGTCACACATGTGTAGCTTGACGCTACTGTCTTTCCGGGCGGGCAAAGGCAAGAGACATCCTCTATCGCCGATTGGAATCGGAAAGGACGGAGAGGCAACGGCTTTATGAGGATCATTGAATCATGAAGGCCAACATCCTCAATTCGAATTGCAGAAACATATGAAGGGCTTTTTGTCCCTTTATGATCCTTGGTACCTGTGGACACAGTTTTCTGAGAAGATGTGGAGATTTGCATCAAAGTTTGCATTTGATCTCAGGCAGCCGATCACACGATGGAATCGTAACCGTCGTTGAGAAACGGGAATTTCGGAAACGGGAATTCCGGAACGTCACTGCGCGAGTGTTTTCCAGACGTTTCCGGCTGAAATGATAATGTTGAGCCCTCAACGAGCTCATTTGACTGCCACTTCTGAAGATTTGAAGTTTATTGATGTTGATTGCAGAACTTCAGGAAGTCCGCAGGCAAGTCGTCTACGTAAAAACTATGTAGCCTTTCAAACAAAGATAGGGCTTTGTTGGGCCCCAAGAGAGCTGGCTGATTTGGGAGAATGCAGTCAAAGGATGGATCGTTTAAACGATGCACATTGTAGATAGTTAGACTTATGTTAGACTTAGTTTCGACGGGTCCTCCCAATTTAAAGGACCCCCTTCCCATGAAAAAAGAAAAAAACGCCGTTGGCTTGAGTTTTCTCTTGATCATTTTTATGTCAATACCAGATCAGACAAGTATTGGAGAGTATCAGAAGATATCAAAAGCTCCAGTGTTTCTCCTTTTTTTGGTGTGGTTGTCTACAGAGTTTTTTTGGTTCTTTCTGCTATTCCTTGTCTTGGATGCGTTCTGTGGAACTTATGTTGCCTTCTAGACACATGAAGCTCAGCTTTGTACACCATGGAGGGAACAAGATACATGCAAAGTCCAACCTTCAGTGGTTCAGACAGCTTCAGAATGACGTTGGCTTTCTGCAAAACTGCCCAAGGTTTCCTTAAAACACAACTACCTTTCTTGACTCTTGGCTCGAGCGGCGTGTGGCGCCCAGCCGGTGGCTCATTTTGAGCTTGCCCCGGCGACGTGTGGCGCCTTAGAAAAGGTGGGTAGCACCAATCGATCCACATGATGGCTCGAATCACTGAATCAAATCTGCATATGATTGATGTACATCAGTTGATCCTGTACAAGAAGTGAAGACGAAATCCCGTTTTTCAAAGGTGGCACAAAGATGGCGATGAGAAAACAGCTGGTTGAGTACATCGAGGCCTGTTCCTTAACTCAGGTACAAACGACTCATGGCTTCACAGGGAATCACCATCCATAGTCCAACATCTCCCAAAATTGTTATGATCTAAAATTTCCAAAAATGATCTAAAATGTGTACACATGTAGTTGATATTTTTCAGAATGTGACAACTTATCTTCACATCAATGCTCAACCTTTGGGTTTGAGGTTTCATGATGTCAGATTGGCTCAACCTATCATCTACGATCGTTACTGAGGCGAACTCCGGCTTCGAGGATTCAGAAGTCCTTTGCCGCGAGAAAGGCAGGGCTGGAAAAACATGCGAGGAAAACCTGCTGCAAATTCAACAACTACAACGAATGCATTTCTGCAGTCAAAGGATATACATCTGGAACTTCCAAGTTTGTTTTTTTTGCTACAGTGGTGTTATCAAACGGCTTTTCCTGAACAAAAAACGCACAGAACACGCAAAAACCGGGATCAACGGGACTGAGGTTGGGATCATGATACCTTGGTTGGAGCGATTAAGTCTCTACAGTCCGAGGCTGGGCCGACAAACTCTGAGCTTATTGGTTCATACCTGTGTCACAGGGTGACAGGATGAACTCCGCATTTCCATGCCTTGCCATCCGGGGCTTGTCATCCGAGCAATGAAAAAAAGGGGCCCCAGGTCGTTTGGGGTATGTAAGGGATTATACTACCCAGCTATATAGGGATTATAATAAACCATTACAAGGATCCCTATTAACCAACCAGGATTCAATGGAAAGTAGGAGGTTTTTTTTTCGTGGATCATCTGATGATGTTGATGTTTTTCCAGGAGCAAGTGACAGCAGAGGCGATGAAACGTGAAGGCAGGGGGCCATTGAGTGGAGTTGAGTGGTTCATTGGTCCATTTAGAGAATTTCTTAGTTTGTTTTTGACTTCATCACAAGGATTCCTGGATCCGATTTGACTGGAGAGGATTATCAATTGTTGTACTGTATATTATATTACTGTATATCAAAGAAACATGCTTGTTCCTGATGTCGACAGGATGGAAGCTCACCAGTGAGGGTGAGGACTACTGCAAGAATGGCAGCCCTGAAGTCCAGGTATCTTTGGTGAAAATGGACGAGCGGAAGATGAGAGGAGCATAGTATTTCTTCATTTGTAGCAAAGTCACATGGGATTTTGATTCAAGTACCTTTTTTGTGCCTTAAGTTCATACCTTCTTTTTAAATTTTTTTAAAGATCTCTCTTAGACTCTTTCTTGTTCCTTAAACGGCTGCTACTGTTGATGGTTCAGAAATCCGGCGATCACCACATGAGATGTATTAAGACCCCCCTTAAATAATGGTAGATTCTCCATATATCAACTGGTGATCGCCCGGATTTCTGAACCATCCAACAGTTACTGATACCGGTATCGTGGTGAATTTTGAGTTGACAGCTCGTGGAGTTGGCAGGTCTTCAAGCACATCAAGGAAAAAGGCTCCATTTCCAACGCTGACCTGGATGCCGCACTTGGCCCTGTCGCGAAGATTGGAACCTCGGGCTTTTCAGATATCCTTGTTTTTTTTTTTGCAGGGTAGGGTAGTGTAGCAAACACATCCACGAAAAATAATCTGCCAAGGTATTCAAAAGCTCTATTGTGGTGATGTACACCGTAGTGAAAGTAGATGGCAAAACTCCCAAAAGGTGGCTAAAAGTAAGGGGCCATGCGAAACCAATATGATGGAAGTTGCGCCATCTACTTTCCAGGTGGTATGATTGTTTTCTTGAACTTGTTGAGAGGTCTTGGCACTTGCATGAAGAACAAGTGGGTAGCCATTGACAAAGCGACCAAGGTGCCTTTTCTGTCAATTCAGAAGCCATGATTTATCCAGCAAAAAAATTATTGTGGGCTGAGCAATGAATGTGATTTCATCCGTTTTTTTTCTGCCAAGCTTGGAAGTATCTGGGCATTTTTTCCCCTACCTTAACTCCACTGAATCTCATCCTTCACTAGGAAGCCATACTGCCAGGTATGCACTGCTTCGGTGGACAGTGTGGATGATGCAGTGCAAAAGGAATTGATGTCGTTAAGCAACTTGGATAAGGTGCAGCCGACAGGGGAACGAAGCTGAACGAATCTGCTTGGATATGGTGCAAAGTGCCTGGATATCATATCTTTATCTAGACTTCTCCACGCAACAAGGTCACGTTACTGGGTGACAAAGGGTGACAAAGTTCCGGGAGTTTTTTTTTTGAATGTTTGAAAAGCGACGCAAAGGAGCTTTTTGCATAGATTTTTCAAAGCGTATTTTTCGAATGATGCTGCGCAAAAATCAGCTTGAGATTTCAAATGCAAAAACGGACTCACAAAAATATCTCTTAACATACTGTTGATTTAAGAAATCCTGCACCAGCTGGGATTCATAAAACCCTGTAAGTAATGGGATAAACTACTGTCAACTGGTGCAGGATTTCTCGCATCAACCATACCTCTACATTCCAAATCGTTTCTTGAGAATTGAGGCATTTCTCTTTGTGAGGTCCACCTCTTTCGAGGTGGAACCTAATGTTTCACATCGATGACTTGCCCTCAGGCCAAAATCGAAGCACTGAAGAAGCGCAAATTGGTGGCGCCCACCAGTTTGACAGCTTTCAAGGCGGAAAGATCGGAATTGGAAGGGAGTGATGGAAAAAAAATAAAATGAAACATGATCAATTGGGTGGTCAGCAAAATAAGCATCAACCGAGCAATGAAAACAACAAAACGGTTGTTTAGGGTGTATTACACCCAGCTATGTGGGGATCGTTTCATAAACCATTACAAGGATCGCTATTAAACAACCAGCTGTTAAGGCCGGTTTTTATCGGAGCTCTGACTCCCTCAAAGGTGGCTTGAAATTCCCCGAGGTTGAAAAGACCGAGAAGTTTTCCTCGGGAGATCAGAAAGCCGTGGCAGACCTTACGGCAGAAATGATTTCCAAGGCCCCAAATTGGACGTGTTTTATGACGCATTTTGCGGCCTTGTTTTTTTCCATCAAAATCCGAAGTGACGAATTTTAGTTTTCAGTGTTTTCAGTTGAAGTCTGGAAAGTCTGAAAGAAATTCTAGTCCAAAATGAAGGCACTTTTCAAAACTGCCAAAAGCACATGTTTTGAGTGTGAAGCGCGAACTTGTTTTCTTTTGTTTTTTGATGATGGCGAGGAAAAAGGAATGATATGTAAGGAAATGGAAGGACATTCTGATGACATGTTATATAGGGGTATTGCAGATGAAATATGATACCATATTCAGATTTACACGCAATACGCATGTTACAGAAGGAATGCATATTATACTTAAGACAAATAAACCAACATCAATGAATCATTTGGATGGGTCTCAACGGTCTCCATGATGCAAATTTCCTTTGAGATCATCGGAAAAAGGATGAATTCTTCAGACATTCTCGAGGATGATTCATTGAAGAATATTCCCCTGAAAACTAAACATGTCTCCTGAAAATCAATGGTTGGAAGATGTATTGCCTACTGAAATAGTCCCTACAATTAGGGGACGTGTTAGTTTTCCGGGGTGTATAATACTGGAAGGGGATGATCTTTTTTGCTACGCCAGGGAACTTGGAGTAGCACCACCTTCAAACCTTTGAATCTCACCAATGCTAGCGGTGTACCCAGTGTGGGTGGTCATTTACATCCTTTGAACAAGGCAGGATTCTCGGGGGCAAGCTGGTGGTCAAGTTCATGAGATGAAGTTTGTGTAGAAGATCTTTATTGGTTTCAACATATGACCTAACTCAGTATCATCAAAACAAGATTTGCAACAAAAGTAACAAAACCCTTTACACATGTTACATCTTCAAAGCAAGACGCAACTTCCCAGAAGAGATCGTCAACGTTATCGCCGTGATCGGATTTTTCAAAAAAATGCTGTAGGTAAAGACAGAGATGCGAACGGTGCTGATGCAGATGGGTTTTGAAGAGATGCCCACAAACCAGTCACCAGCAGCAATGAATCAGCGGTGGGATGGATTTGGATTGGAAAGTTTGGTTCGTGTTTGGATGCATCCAAGGCATCCACAAGTCCATAGGGTCCACAATTAGGAACGGAGTATATTTTTTCTTGGGTGCACCAAAGAATTGGATGATGTTTGGAGGCATTTTTTTGTTTAAAAAAGGATGGAAAACATGAACAACAATCATCAAAATCAGCAACTGTGAATATGATGAAACCTGTGAGTAGCAGAAGCTCCACCCTCGGGCTGACTGAGGTGGGTAGAAAGCTCATTCTGGAACTTTGATGCCTTATTCCAGCCGCAGCAGTTGCTTGGTTACAGGGGCGAAGTACGAAAATCCACGAAAAAAAGGCAGCTGGAAGCTGAAAATACCAAACGTTGGGACGTTGGGAGAAAGTTTGACAAAGCAGCAACTTTTGGCATTAAGTGGGCCCAAAAAACCAGATTATTACAAGTAGGGTTAAAAGTTATAACTGCCAATTTATAGGGGGCCCCGAAAATAACCCCAGCTACCTATTTTTTTCAGGCCATTTACAGGGGGGGGGAACCCCATAACTCCAGCCATTTATTTTTGGCCATTTATAGGGGCCCCATTGATTATTTGATGGTTATTGTGTTATATACTTCCATTTAAGGGCTTCAAACCGTTTGTGACTGTCGGGTTGGTGAGGCATCCGGCACGTGATGCTCATGATACGTTCTTCATGGAGGCATCCGTTGGGTTTGTTGTTGAAACGGGTGGTGAAATGGGTGGAACTGGGTGGAAGGTACACAATAGTACACACCTGCCGAAAAACCAACGGAACTTCACCTCAAAACCACACCCATGTTAGAGTTACTGAAGGACTGAAGGAACATCATGTGTGCACCACAAAAGATCCTCCATGTTTTTCTGGTTCAACATGTGAACTTTCCAGGGTTTTACCTACATGCCATCATGGCAAGTGAACAAACAGCGGCCTCGGCCTCGGGTTTCGGCCTCGGCCTCGGCCAGGCCCCGAGTCGGGCACAGAAGATCCCAGAGGATTATTTGAAGAAGGTGAAAGAGATGCATGAGCTGGGAACCTGGCAGTGAGGTCCAAAACTGTTTGTTGAAGAGTTAAGTTGATTCTTTTCTTAAGATGAAGCAACATGAATCAATATATTAATCAATATTAATATGAATATGAATCAAACATAATCAAACTTACTTATTGATCCGTTTTCGGCAATATGAATCAAAATGAATCAATATGAATCAATATAAATCAATTTCAAAGCTCCTGTGGGAATGGTGAGTAGGTTGCACAGTTGATGGTCACGAGTCAAATGTGAAGCACGATGGTCCATTTGGTTGATTCTCAGAAGCTCGGAGCTTAGGAAGGGAGGTCAAGGATCTATTGGTTGGCGCTACGATTGGAGTGAGGACTGAAAGGGAGGGAGCAAGATTTTTTAATATAAACCCTGGGGGTCCCCAAAACCATGAAAATTTAATGGCCTTTCCAAAACGACCATTATTTTAGTAGGGATTTACAATCAACAATTCCAGGGTTTGATATATTTTGATGGTCTTTGACTTACAGGGTAAATGCAGGTAGACAGTAGACACTTATACTTATGATATAAATTTGTCTAAAATGTTTACCAATCTTGGGCTTTCACATTTGAGATGTTTGTCCGCATCCTGTTTCACACCGCTTCGACCAGGACGAAGCGAGGAAAACCCTCCTGCGGACTCACACTACTGCAGTGTCAGCTTTGAACTTGGCATGCGTTGAAAAAGTTGTTCAAATGGAAGCTTACTCCAAATTTGTTAAGAACAATTCCTTTGCATCTTGGGCCAATTTGAGCATGGTTTTTCGAGACGATGCCAGGGATTCCAGTCTTTTTGATTTTGCTCTTAGGCGCGCATGCTGTACAAAATGGGTGAGGTGGGATCGCTTGAGTTTTGGGAACCGAACTGCTCCACTGAAAGGTCTTGAAACCCAGAAAGTTGTGTGATGAAGTCCCTATGAATGGGACTTTTTTTTTCAACCAACTTTCAGGGGGTTAATTAGTTATACCTGGAACCCCAAACAACTATCTATAAATGGATGTTTGGTGATTTCCAACCATTTCCTATATAAAGATTTGGTTCATCATCCAATTGAAAGAACCATTTATAAATGGTTGGCCTTGGGGTTCCAGGTAGTTACAACTCAACTATCATGCTTATAACTCAACCAACTTTCATGGACTAACTACCATGTGGATGTTTCCAAAAATAGGGATACCTCCAAATCATCCATTTTTATAGGGTTTTTCAGTAAACCATCCATTCTGGGGTACCCCTATTTTTGGAAACACCTATGTCCATTTTTTTGTTTTTGGCGAAAGGAGTATCGGAAGACTGGCATCTTCAAGCCGAAGAAATACTTCTCCATTGATCGAGTCTTCAGAAACGAGACCCTGGATGCAGGGTGCTGAGTCATAGCTCAAAATAGCGGCGAATGATGCCGGAATTGCTTGACATTCCTTGACATGGTCACAAGATGTCTCAATGATTCAAGCTATGGCCGGCTGATATATTGGACCGACCCCCATCAAGTGGGAACCTCATGGATCTAATAAAAGAAAACAACAGAAAATTAAAAAAAAAGCACCAGTTTTTTTTGCCCCAGAAAAAGTTCCGGCTGGAACCACAAAAAATACCTCACCAAAGAGGAAAAACCACCTGAAAATTCCCAACCTTCATTCCCATTTTTTTTGAAAACACCATCAAAAAATGGAGGTTTTTTTAAACCCCTATAAGTGGTCGAACATAAATGGCCTTATAATAGGAGAATATGACCCCGGCCTATATAAATGGCCTTACATAAATTTCAGGGGAAAAAAATCAAACCATCCAAAACGGACCATCCGACTTTTTCTCAAGGCTACGCACCTGGCAGAGTTTCACCAAATCGAAGGATTCGTTGCAGATCGCAGGGCTTCCAAGAATGTGTGAAGGTACCCAAAGAAAAGGTGGCCGAAAACAAAAACATCTGAATCTTCCCTGAGGTTCCCCAATCTTCCATTAGGAATCCCTAAGGTTCCCCAATCTTCCAGGAGGAATCATGAAAATGACACACATATATTGGAAGGATCAAACTTGATGTGACCCGAATGTTGCCCTTGTCATTTTTTGGGTTGGGATTTGCCGCAAAAAACAACAATGTCGCATTCTTTTTGTTGGGTTTCATGACTCGAATGACCCCCTACACAAGAGTTGTTTGGGTCGTTTTCTTTCAGAAGGGCCGTTCATGGGGATGTAAATTTTATGAAGAAATAAGGTCAAAACACTGTAAATTACGATGTTTCATCTCTTTTCTTTTGTTTCTGTTTTTTTTTTTGGCCCTTCAGGGAACATTGGCTTGCCACAGCTCATTGGCGTGCTGCGCGACTTCTTTGTGCGCATCGGCATCTCTAAGCTTCGTCTCTTGGAGCCCTTGGAAGAATTTGCATGAAAATTCCTGGAACCCCAAACAACACAGATATCTGACGCCCAAGAGGAAAATCAAGCATGAGATTTTTGAGGTGTTGTACTTGTTGTACTTGTTGTAAGTGGCTTATACTAGGTGGTTTCAAAGATTTTATATTTTCAATCCCTTTTTGGGGAAATCATCCAATTTGACTGATATTTTTCAGATGGATTGAAACCACGAACTAGTGGATGTTTGGTGATTTCCAACCATTTCCCATATAAAGATTTGGAATCATTCAATTGAAAGTTCCAGGATGGAATCCCAAAAAAACTAGGTGTCAGAAAGAGTGGATCTAGAACTTTGCGAACAATCCACTAGAGTATAGTTGTCTAGGTGGTGGCAACTCATTTTTTTTCATAAGATGAACCCATTTTGACGAGCATATTTTTCAAATGGGTTGAAACCACCAACCAAAAAGATGTTGAAATTTCATGTTATTGGTAGAGAACTGACACGAATTTTGATGTTGGAGACTTTCAATCACCCAGCAAAATTTCATGATTGGAAGTTTTCCACCCAAAATCTCTGAAAACAAATTTCAGCAGCCCCAGGTTTCAAGCCAGCCTACAATCCCTATACCGAACCTTCTATGGAGGTTTTTGGTATCTTGGCATAGAAACACAAAAAAATCTGAGGCCCAAGAGGAAAATCAAGCATGAGATTTTTGAGGTGTCGGTGTTGTACTTGTTGTAGTGACTTATACTAGGTGGTGGCTTCAAATATTTTTTATTTCAATCCCTATTTGGCGAAATGATCCAAATTCGACTAATATTGTTCAGATGGGTTGAAACCACCAACTAGTAGGTATATTAACCTGGTTGTATAGATTCTACCAATCCTGTATAATGTAAGAAACGTTACTTTGCACCACGGGTCGTTGCAGAGATGGACACCAACAAGAAACCACCTGATATTCAACACATGCCGTGTGATTTTATCAGAATCTTCTAGAGTTTTCATACAATTCAATACAATTCCTACATTTGCATGGTTCGCTTAGAGAAATCGCCTCAGCAGCACCAACATGTGGGATTTCCATGTCGAGGTTTTCATCCGATCCTCAAGAAATGGATCGAGGCGTTCTGAAAAAACGGTGAGTTCAAATAGGCTTTAAAGACACATCAATTAGCTTCCAGAACATGTACAAGATCAAGCATATGATAGAGAGCTTTTGTATAGTTTTTTTTTTTTCGTTTGGTGACTTTTCAAGAATTTCGGATGTTTTTTGGATACGTGAGACGACTGTCAACATTGAAACAATTCTCTCCATGTTTTCAATGCAACCTTTCGAGCTTTCCCAATTTTCCTACCCTTTTTCTAAGCTTGCCAGGTCGGCAATAGCGGGGTCTTCAGACCGGAGATGTCCCTCTTGGCATGGTCTTTTTTGGAGTTTCGAGTCGCAACCAACGTCCGGAAGCTGACCGGATCTAAAAGGATCTATTTTTGGCAAGTGGTTCAGAAACAGGAGTCGCGCGTTCACCTTGCTTTCTGCCATCAATGTATACTGTATATACATGATATATCTTTACATTTCATTATAATGTGATTTGATATCTTATACTTATACAGGACAATTGTATGTAATCATATATCTAAATGTTCCTATCCACACATCATGTTCACCAATTCTCATGGGTTGTTTTTTTTATGCCACGTGGCAGCCGTGGCTGAGCGCCAGGTTGTTGCCGATGGGCTTACCAGAAGATGTCACTGTCATTGCCTGGGGCATTGGATGTGAGAGATGGACAGCTTTGCTCTACAACATCCGCATGATCAAGGACACAATCAAAAGTCTAAAATATATATATATATGTACGTATATATATATATATGTATATTGACATACATATGATAGGCAGTATAATATTTATATGTTTACACACATGTACCTTTCTATGCACTTACATACATACATACATACGTACGTACGTACGTACGTACATACATACATACATACATACATACATACATACATACATACATACATACATACATACATACATACATACATACATACATAC
>Ga0126337_10000031_pt1 | contig 41264 bp, 30 predicted proteins | sample DipCmetagenome_FD_92527 | JGI IMG/M metagenome (GOLD analysis project Ga0126337, IMG submission 92527) | Coral microbial communities from La Bocana,Puerto Morelos, Mexico - Diploria C A metagenome | ecosystem: Host-associated > Invertebrates > Cnidaria > Coral | place: La Bocana,Puerto Morelos...
AAATTGAAAAGTACCATTATCAGTTTCACAATGTTAGACCAAGAAAAGTGTTGGAAACAGCAGAACATCTTGTAAAAACAAGTGAACTGTTTCTGTGAACTGTTAATTAATTCACGAGTGAGTTTGACCATAGGTCTCCTTTGATTTCTGACAGAATGACATTGGGTTCTTACATGTGACCATATATACAAACACTTACTTTTCACTAGAGCTTAAAAAAGGCATAAGCGACATACAGGCGCAGTAAGACAAATGTCCACAAGGTGCTACTTGACTGTACCTTGCTGTTTATGTGTAAGTTGTTCATGTTTATGCATCAGTCAAAATAAGCCTATACGATTTTAATGAAAATCAAATGCAACTTAAAAACATTGACAAATTAATACATTTGAACAAAACTGAAAATCCATGCATATAATGCATATAAAAACATTTGTCATCGTGTTTCAGGGTCCAGTAGGGGTTGGGCCCCCTGGTCCTGATGGACCTACAGGAGACCAAGGCCCTCAAGGCTTAAGTGGCCTTAAAGGATTCAAGGGAGCAACTGGAAGTCCAGGCCGTACTGGCGATCCAGGTCCCCCGGGACCAAAAGGCTCCCCTGGAGAAGCTGGCCCTATTGGGCCCCCAGGAAAAACTGGAAATTCAGGTAAAGCAAAAGAATCTTCAATTACTTAATTAGTATTTTGAAGTTGATGTAAAATTACATTTCCTTGTAATATTGTGGATCGGGGAAAAAAAGCTTATTGTAATGTATTGCAAATGACTTTCCTGTGAATCCATTACCTGCTGTGAGGCCTTTCTCTGTAGAATATAGGATCATGCAGTCATGTGTTATTATTCAACAAGGCCTTCCTCGCACAGTAATTTTATATTTATGAAAAACAAGACAAACTTTCCACCAATCCATGTGATCCAAAGCATTCAGTGCCTTTCTTTCCAATCCAATAGCCTCTTCCCCAAGTGCAAAAGCTACTTCTTCTACCAGAGAGGAACTCAATCAATTTATAACTGCTGTCAATTTGTTTCATCCATCCCACTTTGAGAGTAAACCTTAGTAACAATTGTAATGAAACTGTTTCTTAGGTGAACCTGGAATGAAAGGCCCACCAGGTCCACTGGGACCTGCTGGACCACCTGGCCCGCAAGGAGATAAAGGTAGCCGAGGAGTCTCTGTTCAAGGTCCCCCTGGTTTAGATGGAAGTCCTGGATTGCCTGGAGATACTGGTCAAAAGGGTGAAAAAGGATCCCGTGGACCTCCAGGTAATAAACTTGCCACAGCTGCAAATAGCATGTGACATAAACATGGCTCAAACAGTTTTGATGGAGTAAAATTTTCTACCTAAAAATAGCTTTTTATGATATAAATACCAATGAAATACTAGGTGAGTTTTCATGCGAAAACCTGGCTTCTTAGTTAATCCATGTGCGAAAAACACACGTTTTCTTCGCATGTAACAAGATCACCATTATTTTTGTTGCATAACAAATGGCATCTTAAGCAGCAAAAGTAGAAATTATGGGTCAGGATTTCATTGGGGTTACTATAAGAAATAGAACATTACATGGCCACTAGGCCATGTAATTTCCATTATGTCGTAAATTACTGTTTTCATAGTGTGTAGCACTTAACAAAGCATACATGTTATCAAATAGCCAAAAAGAACAGTGGGTGTTGAGGGAAGTCTGGGCACTAGTTGTTTGAATCACATTTTTCTCAAAAATCATTTAGAATCATGTAAAAAATAATAATAATAAAACACAGTAGAGGCATTAGGTTTGTTTTTGAGAATTTATTGCAAAACTATAGATACAAAAATAACAAAAAAGATGACATACTATGTTGGCTTGTAAGGGAATAGCACAAATGGACCACCAGGTCCAAAAGGTGACAAAGGAGAAATAGGCCGACCAGGAGTTAATGGACCTAAGGGAAACCCAGGAGAAAAAGGTGAACAGTGTGGTGATTGCCAACCAGCTCCTAGAGGACCCCCAGGGGACCCTGGCTCTCCTGGAGATCGTGGTGGAGATGGACCTACTGGACCACCTGGCGTACCTGGGTCAGAAGGTGACCCTGGTCCTCCAGGAGCTGATGGGTCAAGTGGAAATCCTGGACCCCAGGTAAACATAATTACTACTCTGATAACATATAGATTTATCCATGTCTAAAAGCAATAAATTGCAATATTATTAATACTATTACAATAAATTAACTTGGTTTGAGCAAAAAACAGTTCCTAGCTAGGCAGCAGTCAACTTAAAAAAACATGTGACCTCCATGAGCTCTAAACCTGAGCCTGTGATATAGTCACATTATATGGTCAGCAGATACCTTGATTTGACAGGTGTTAATTGGCCATAACATGGATGTCCTATATCAAAGATGTATGCTGTAAACCACAGCTGTATGCCCAAGTCGACCTGTTAGCTAAAATATGGCTGCCATATTGAATGACATTGTTTTTCATCAAAGGGCGCATGTGTCTGTGGTCCACACTGCCAGCCCTGTTGACCATGATTAAAGAGTCCAATGCATGTTTTTTTTTTTAATTTCTATGCATGCATGTGGTTCTTTTCCTTAGTTATGGAAGTGTTAACTTATGGAAATTTGGAACTCCACTGTAATATGTTTGTGTCTAGAAGGTGCCAGATGATTAGACATTTTGTCTGATGTTGTTTATTTTAACTGTGAATCAGGACTCAGGAATGTTAAGTAACAGTAAAGTACTGGAAAATTGTAAGAGCTACCATAGCTGGGGATAGCCTGCCTGTAATAAGAAAATAGATTGTTTTGCAGTTGTCTGCTAACAAGCTAACCTGGCCTTTGAATTACAGTGAGGCTTGAGGTGACCTTGTTTTGACGCAGCCATCACTGCTTTTGTTGTGTAAATCATATTCTAATGCATTTATAAGACAAAAGCATTAAAATTGAAATAGAATTTTACAAAAATGAGCTATTATCATATAGTTTGCATTGCCCATATTACGGTGCAAAATTTGGTCAATTCATGTTGTGTTTCAGAGGGTGGCAAGAATTATAATGTTCATGCACAGCTATTTCAATACTCATTGAACTCTTTGTTTAACGATGTTGCAATTGCCATCATGGTTTCTATGCAACTACTGATATCTTTCCCAGGAAGATTATTAGTGTAATATTTAGTGGATATTAGAGATGAAATGATTCCTTAGTATTGCATTGTATAATATTCCTATGGTGCATGATTTTTGCATCATTAGTTTGCACACATGACCACCTGCACTTACACATTGTAAGAGATTCCCTCAAGCTAAGTTCAATAGCAAAAAAAATGCTCATTTTCTCTCAAACAAGCATGGCGACGTATATTGTTGCATAATTTTTGCCCTCTTTAAGTTAAAATATTTAGGAAAAATTGTTCAGAACGAAAAAAGAACCTAAAGAGTCCACAAATCTGTTGCTCAATGATGCAAATTTTGACCTCAAAAATGATGACTGGAGGAACATTTTTAATCAGTGTGAGGAATGACCTTAAGTGTGAGTAAAAGTGATGATTATGCATGCTCTGATCCTTCATTGTTAATCTTGACCTCAGGTTTTTTTGCAATACCCTTTAAACTAATAGTCAGGAAACACTTTTAGTGGGTTCAGCTGGAAATCTTAGTCATTGTTGCTGCTTTATTTCTAGGGTGTCCAGGGCGAACCTGGAGATCCAGGCGCTACAGGCCCTAAAGGTGAAAAAGGGCAAATTTTCCGCCTTCAAGGTGCCAAGGGTGTGAAGGGTGAACTAGGCCCTGAGGGATTTGTAGGAGACCAAGGTGCTGATGGAAAACAAGGAGATCCTGGAGACCAAGGTCCTCCTGGACCAGCAGGCCCCCCAGGAAACAAGGTTTGTGCCATAAATAGCGAGAATTACAAGTAAGAAAGAAAAACTCTTGAGGTTTTGCAAAAAAAAGCATGGCATGGTATAGTAAACAATATAAAACCTCCTTCTGTTGGTGATGATTATACCCAATCCAAGCTGCATTTATATCATATGCTAAGTCTTATTATCCTTGTTAACTTGTAAGGGTGAACGAGGCAATGATGGAGAGAATGGAAGCCCTGGGCCAAAAGGTGATAAAGGTGATGATGGCATGAAAGGGGAACCAGGGCAAGTTATACCAGGACCCCCTGGGATAAATGGAATGGATGGAATGAAAGGAGAACCAGGCCAGCCTGGTACTGATGGAGCCAAAGGAGAAAGAGGTATTTAGAATGCACAGTGGTCCATAATTAAATTATACCAAAAGCCAACAGGAACTAACATGGCAGTCTATCCTTCAGAATTGTAGTGAAGGACCAAGAAGGCAGAATTAGGCCAGTTACCATTACCTCCTCCAAGCATTTCAGCATTTCAAATAATTTTGAGATGTTTTGTCTTGATACACATACAAGACATACAAGGTGGCAGAAATGGTGGAAAAATGGATGCCAGATTGCAATGCACACACCAAATTTCACCTAGCAAAATCTGTCCCCTAGATTAAAATATGCACTCACTGAGGACTTCAAATAGAAGGACCAACCATGTCTAGGGACTTTGTATTGGACAGTCCGTTAGCTGCTACCTTAAAGCAGTAAGGCCTGGATTAAATTTAATTCTGCCTGGAAATCATATATGCAGTGATTGGGTTAAACAGTTCTCTCACCTTGTTCGAAGGGGCTTCCTCCTGGTCCTCAAGTTTCCCTTGCCTCTTGAAGATAAACATTTTCAAATTGCAATTACAATTTCGTGGAGCACCCTGATGCAAACTAGCTGTGGGTGATGTTCCTCTTCATACTGACATCTGTTTGAATTTCCATTTGTGCACAGGTGATTCTTGCCTTGTAAGTCAATTAAAAAATATGACAAAGGGCAACAAGGGAGAACCTGGAGAAAGCGGGCCAAAGGGTGAGAGGGGAGAACCTGGACCCACTGGCATGAAGGGCAGTGATGGAACAGCAGGAAATCCAGGGCAGAAGGGTGACCAGGGTGTGGGGAGCCGTGGCCCTCCTGGACCTCCTGGTCAACAGGGAGAGACTGGAGACACTGGACCTAAAGGTAAAGACTGGTGCAGCATCACTTGTGCTTGAGTTTATTAGAAAGACAACCGCTGATCTCTTAAAAATTTGACAGTGATAGAGCACTGACCATGACCTGATTGCTTAATACTATTGTTGTGATTCAAGGATTAACTAACCAGCCTAGCAATGCTATTTAACCTCAGGTTAACAAACCTTGATCAAAGATTCTATTTTACTCACAGGTTAACAATAAGACTAACTTGATATCTGCTCTAACCCGAGGTCAAATCAGACTTCTTTTGACTAACCAAAGCCTGTAATCTTGAGATTTCCTGTTTAGAAGCCCTGCAAATAAAGCAAACATTGTTTTGTGTTTTCTTAAATATTCCCCATTTGTGCATGCAAATATGTTGTGGAAACAAGACTTTGTTATGTTTGTTCCCAATGGAAATGTTTCCTCATTATTTGACACCAAGGGAACAATTTTGTGAAACAATTTATCTGTAGGATGTTTTGTTTGTGGGAACCTTAGTTGTTACTATAATTCATTGTGTGTTCTCTGTATTTTAACTTAAATTATTGTCCGGATATCCCAGGTGACAAAGGAAAAACAGGCGACAATGGTATGACAGGCCCTGCAGGCCCTACAGGCTCTGAGGGCTCTAAAGGTGAAAAAGGAGAGATGGGAGCACCTGGTGAACCTGGATTACCTGGAACTCCTGGTAGTAATGGACCCCCAGGTGATCCTGGCAACAACGGCGACCGCGGCCAACAAGGTTTACCTGGTGAACCAGGCCCGAAAGGTGCTATAGGTCCAATTGGCCGGCCAGGTTTGTATAACAAGGAATAAAACTGGTGCATGCAAGGGTTTGTTAAGTTTAAATACAAATTCACCATTTCATGGCAGTATATTACCACTGATGACATAAATGTTATTTACTGTCTGGTTCCTACAATAATAGATTTCAATAGTGAAAACGTGTGAGTGACAGTGTTTGGAAATGGACTGACCCCTGCACTGTTAAATAACATAACTTTTTGTTCTGTCTTAAGGGTTGTCCAATACACCAAATCTGAAATAGTCCCAAAAACAACTTTGTACAGTTTGACAGATAGTACAATAATAATGAGGCAGGCAGCCAAGTGGTTTAGGAGGCAGGGTGGCCGCATGGTTTAGGGTGCTGGTGTTGTAATCTGAAGGTCCTAAGTTCAAGGCCTCCACCTTGCCACTAGCAGGATTTGTTTTCGGTAGTCCTGAGTTCAAATTCTTGATCACGCTTTGTAAATAGCCAACTGGTCTGCCTCATACCAGTTAGGATTTTTAACTGTGTTGCATTTATTTGAAATTTCTACAACTGTTATATATTTTCTTAATAATTCAAATATTTTTATTTTAGAATTACGATTATTGTAAAGCGCCATTGAACTCACGGAAATGGGGCTATATAAATTCTTGTATTATTATTTATTTGAAATAGTTGTTTCCTTTGTTTCAGTGGCATGCATGTAAACTAGCTAACCTTAGTGCTTGCATAGCTAAGTGCATGACCACTATAAAATAATATGATTTAATTTTTTTCTTTGTTTGTTTTATTGAGCTCAATTAATTGAATGTTTTCGGTCTATATATGGTCAGCAAATTGCATCTCATTAAAGGGATTCAAAAAATAAATGACATCTTACTGGAGTTGAGGTAGTGACATGCCCTGTTAATCCATACAGTTTGTATGTATGGATTTTTATGGTCTGAAAATTGCACCATATTAGGAGGATGTTGAATGTAAATCATGTCTTGCAAGAGTCAAGGGTGTGACATGACTTGTCAATCCATATGGTTTGTATGGATGCTTAAGGCTGTTTTCAATCTGTATATGGGTGGAAAAATGCATCTCGTAAATCTTAAACAATCTGTCAAACTGTTCGAATGTGTAAGTTGTTGAACCATATCAGTTTGTGAATATTGGACATGACCATCTCTCTCAATTCAATGTAACAAAACTTATGAAAGCATTGACAGTGCACAGAGTTTCAAGTCTCAACAGCCCTAGGAGACAGTTTAATTGCAGGATTCATTACCATGCACTCTTGGTAAAAATTATTGTAACTAATCAGCAACTACTTGTGCTGTGATTGGTTAATTTAGCAGGTCCTTTTAAACTTTCCCTATACCAATCTGGCACACAGATAATATAAAATTCGTATCTTCCTAACCTTGTCCTCCTGGTCTGTATTAACTTTCAGATGCCTGTGTTTCCCATTCACTTTATTGCACTTTTGTGGTTTGAACATGGGCCTTAAATTGAAGGAGGAAAAACTTAAGTCGTAGTGGAGATTCCAGTTTTCAAGGATCTTAAAAAATTCAACAGCCACTAGTGACACTCTGCACTCCATTTTTGTCAACAGGTGATGTAGGCCAGCGAGGTCCGCCGGGGTTACCAGGTAATGAGGGAATGAAGGGTGAAGCAGTTATTGGCCCTCAAGGGCCACCTGGGAAGACTGGTCCCCAAGGTAAGTTATATTTCAGACCTTGTTTCAAATGAAACGACAAATTGTAGGAATTGCCTGGTCAGTGCTCCAAACCACCAAGATTTTGTGTTCTCATGATGTTTCAGTAGCTTTTCGTGTCAATGTTGAAGGTGATCAATATGTATTTTAGGTCTACCTGGGCAAAAAGGTGAGCCCGGATTACCCGGCAGAGATGGAGATCCTGGAAGAGATGGGGATGTAGGAAATCCTGGAGACAAAGGGGCAACAGGCGGACAAGGCCCACCCGGTGCAGAAGGTCCAAAAGGCGGTAAAGGAGAAGTTGGTGAGCCCGGGGATATTGGTGAACCCGGACTTCCAGGTCTCCCTGGAGGCCGCGGTGAGAAAGGTTCTAGGGGGGATGATGGACCTGAAGGACAGCCAGGCCCCAAAGGCGAAGCAGGTTTGTATACAGTTGTGAATCATGGTACCACCTGACAGGTGGATATTGTATTAGTGGATTACTTATTTAATACTTATTTAATACTTATTTACTGAGACTGAGGTCTTTATAGGAAAACTGAAACTGAGATCTTGCCATATTAACCAAGCATTAACATGATATATGTAGCAAGCGCTGTGTTATATCTTTTCCTGTAAAGACCAAATGTTTGAAGTTAGTATTTTATACGGCTTTAAAAAAGCCATTTTTATTTTTCCGTCATCCTATCAAGCAAAAGCTTGTTCATTGAATTATGATGATAAGGAACACTCTCAGAATGTTCCTTATCATTCATCGTTTTCAGCTGTTACAATTTTCTATAAAGAGTTTTTTAATTACCATTTGATTTTGCAGGCCTATGATCAGCTTGTGAGCATTAGTGTTGTAATCCTTGATGAATTGTTTTCGCCCTCTAGTTTTCTGTAGTGAGTCAATTAAAATCAGTTACTTTTGAACAGGATATCCATGTTTCCCAAGGTTCCCTTTCTGGCCCCACAACCAGTTGTTTCATTGGCCTTATTGTTGTTTAAGGACATTCGCAATTGTTTCTGCGCATCCTTACTGCGCACGAAATTCACACGCCACGTCATTCATCGAGCGCGCGTGCGAAGTAGTAAAGTGAACAATAATAAGGCAAATGGTCATTGCTATAACTTTGCATGGATTTAATGATCTTGGACGTTCGGTGACCCATATTTTTCTTTCGATGGGCCATTTTCTCTACCGATTTTCTACGTTTTGCGAAAAATGAAAAAAATCTATCGAGTAGAAGTTTGAATATTTTTCAAAACGCTCCATCGAATTCCATTCATTTGACCTCTCCGTTTAGCTGTGCGCCAGTTTCAAATGCCTCTCTAAGGGTGAAGGTTTGTGAAAATGATGGCAATAATTGAAATTATTGACGCCACAGATTCACTTCTACAAAATATTATTAGGATTTTTGTCTCTGTTGACTTATCTTTGATATTTCAACCTGAAGACCCTGGAGACCATGCTGAATTACGTGTACCAAAATCACACTATTCTTCCACATGCCTAGTCTCTGAAACGAAGTCGGTGACCCCCAATTTTTATTTCATTTTTGACAAGTATATCATTATCTGTCCGTGGTAGAAGTTTTAAAAAATCTATCGAGTAGAAAATATTCGTGCGAACGTCCTTAAGCATTTTTTTTTTTTGGCATTGGTATGAAGGTGGGAAAGGTGACGTTGGCCCACAAGGCAGACCAGGCTTCCCAGGATTAAAGGGTGATCAAGGTATGAAAGGTGAATCAGGCCCACCAGGAAGATCAAATGCCACAGTTATACCAGGACCTAAAGGAGACAAAGGCGATCCTGGCCCTGCTGGTCCACCAGGATTAAATGGTAGGATTTCTTAACTGTTAACATGCACTGCATGTGTAAGCCTGACATTCACTTCAAAATATTCTCATGTTCACATGTTTTTTTCAAACGTTTTGCTGTTCAACCAACTCATGTCAGAAAAGCAAAAAATTGGGGGGGGGATTTGGTGTACGTAATTTGTTCAATTGGCATACATTTGATCACAGTGAGTCATTTAAACAGAAGAGCCTGATAAATCACAGGTTAGAATTTCATATCAATCAAATATTTCCAACATTTCTAATAAACTACTCCTCTAATGTTACCCTACATTGGTATCCCTCAGACCTAAGAATCAAGGCAGCAAGCTGACTCATAGTCAAATTATTTTTGTGCAACAAAGGTTTTGATGGAGATACAGGAGCAGCAGGAGATATTGGTCTTCCCGGAGAAACTGGTCCCAGGGGTGAACCTGGAACTCCTGGTGTACAAGGTCCACCTGGTGAACCCGGAGTGAAAGGTAGCAGAGGGGCAGTTGGAATACAGGGGCCAGAGGGACCTGAAGGAAACAAGGGTAACCAAGGTATTCAGGGACCTCCTGGAGATCAAGGCCCACGTGGTGATCCGGGAGAACGTGGAAGAGAAGGTGAGGCATCTAATAATTGAATTAAAGGCTGATTGCTTTGTGATACTTTGCGCATGCTTTCTGTTCACAATCGGCCACATAGTTTGTCAAGTTCAGGTGGTCTTGTAATCAGTCACAAGAAAAGGAGACATGCACTGACACCTCCACAGGCTCATAGTATCGCCTTTGTTGTAGGAATCAAGGGTGATGCTGGAAATCCTGGTATTGGCTTGCCTGGTGAGCGTGGGGATGCTGGCGAACCTGGAAGAGAAGGAGATCCAGGAAAAGATGGACAAAAAGGACAAAAAGGAGAAGCTGGAAGGCCGGGACCTCTAGGACCCGTTGGGCCACCAGGAGATGCAGGTACACTGCTGCTGCTGCTGCTGCAGAAGCCACAGCCCTTGTTATCATAGTTTGTGTTGCTGTAGCCACAACCCTTGTTGTCATAGTTTGTCATACTGCAGCCACTACCCTTTGTTATCATAATTTTTGATGCTGCAGCCACTACCCTTTGTTATCATAGTTTTTGCTGCTGCAGCCTCTACCCTTGTCATTATAGTTTCAAAACTTAAACTGTCAAGTTCAAATACATGTAGAACAGCCACCAAAAATAGGAGTGCAAAATGTTGAGGAATTATCGAGTGGTTTTTATCGACTGTCCTTAAAGAACTAAAACCAAAACTGAAATAATCACAAACCTTCTAATCAATTAATCAATTAAAAACTTAAACCAAATACATGGAGCTCACGTTTAAGGCGGGAGGAAACACTGGTTTAGGTTTAACCTCTGATTGGAGTTTTTTAAGCCAATCTTGTTGTGTGGCAAAGCAAGACTGTGGATAACTTTCGAAACTCCTGTCAAGGGTGTTCTATGCTATGCAAAGTAATACCTTAAAAATCTGGAGGAGGTGGTTACCCTTGAAGGTGTTTTTGCATGTGGGCCTTATTTTCTGTAGTCTTGAAAGTTTTTTTTAAAACTGATCCTTTTTCCAACAACCAAGCACCAAGACTGTGTTGATGTTAGTTTTAACTGTCATTTTTTATTTTTTAAGGTGCACAAGGGGACAAAGGAGACAAAGGAACGACAGGTGAAACCACAGTTGTTGAAGGGCAAAAGGGTGAACCTGGTGCGAACGGCACCAATGGTTTGGATGGGACTAGTGGAGAAAAAGGCCAGAGAGGTCCCCCCGGACCTCCGGGCGATGCTGGACTTCAAGGACTCAAAGGTAAGCAAGGCAAGAGCTTGACATTTGGGCTTAAACCTCAGTATCAATACTTATCAATTGATATATTGCCGGTTCATGTGACGTAGCCATATTCCAAAATTTCAAAGTGCCTTTCCTTCTGAGGTTTTCGTTTCATCAGATTATGGTGTTTTACAACGTTTTAGGTCGACAGGGTTCTTCATTTTGCAATAATGCAAGGGGAGCACAAACATGGCGTCTCCATACAAAGCTCTATAAATCTGGGTAAAACACTCCTCTGAATAACTCGCGAATGAAAAACTGCAGAGACCTAATTCTGGGCGAAGTTACCGTATTTATATATTTATCATCCATCATATCCCTTATTCGTGACTTTATTTATCAAATGGTTACGATTTTTAGGTTTGATCACATGGTAGGTGAAAACCAGCAATATGCTGAAACTTCAGGTTCATACCACACCACTTAACATCTAATCAGTAAGGCTTGAACCACAATTTGACAAACGGTCGCTCGGACTAGTACCAATCTGAATTACAGGCTTGTAGTCCCATTGTACAGGGTCGTATGGGACTGGAAAGTCCTGGAAAGAGGCAACTAGTCCTGGAAATCAGCTAAACCCAAGAAATAAAATAAATTACGTGCACACTGGTACTACCTAATTCCTATATAAGTCATCATAGTAGAAATCTCTACATAACATAACGTGTGCAGTTTCATTTTAGCAGCAAAGTTTCCGCGAAGTTTAGTTGTGAATTCCTTTTGTTGACGTTTTCACCAGTGAACATCATTTCTAAACAATCAAAACCCTTCTTCGAGCATTTGACTTTTGCCAAGCTAAGATGTTTACTAAAACTTGGGTAATTTGACGTTGTTTACCTACATTTTAATTGTAATTAATTCACAGAAAGCGAATTTTTCACTAACAATTTTAGAAAGCAGATGAGGCAATGTAAAACATTCCTTAGGCTTCTTCGTTTGCTTTATGATATAGAGATAATGTAGCGAAAGACAATGAAACACGCTTTTTCTGTTTAATCGTGAGGTTTTGACCAATCAGAGCGGGCGCAGTGACCTATCTGTATTATAAACAAAAATGAAACGTGTGTAAGCGCCCAAGTTGTTGTCGCGTGCATCCACAACTCGATATACGCACGTTAAGCATGAACCAATTCTTAATGTATGGCAAACAGTAAGGAGAGTCAACATTGAGATCTTTGGAGTAAAAAGGTTAATGTGAACTTTGGAGTCCCAAGCGTGGAAATTTTTGAGTCCTGGAAAAGTCCAGAAAATATAATGTGCGCCTTCATGTAGGAACTTTGCCTAAGCACTAACTTGATGTTGCTGTGGTGTTGTCAGGTGATCAAGGGGATCCTGGTGAAGATGGTAGCGCTGGCGTACCTGGTGAGATGGGTCCTCCTGGAGATCCTGGCCCTTCTGGAGATAAAGGAGAGAACGGTGCAGCTGGCCAGCCTGGACCCCCCGGTGATCCAGGTAGTGAAGGCCTTCCAGGCGTCCCAGGTCAACAGGGAGATATTGGACCTCCTGGCGAAGCTGGAGCTGAAGGAAAACCAGGACTAAAAGGACAACAGGGACCTCCAGGTACAACCGGTGATTTTGACCCTGGTTAAGCCTAGGTTACACGTGGTGTACTTGAGACCAATGTTATTCCAGTTTACATCTAGGTTAGACTTGTTTAAGTTAATGGACTGGTCAAAAAGTACAGGGGAGGTTAGCCGGTGTATTTCAAAATTTGGTGGTTAGAAAGTACACGACCCTCCCCTTCAACTTGGCACAAACTGAGTGACCCACCTCTAAATGAAGGTTGAAAATTACACGACCCGCCCCCTATAAAACATGTAATGTTTGGTCGCATAATCCTTTTGCCTTTGCTACTGCAAATTAAAGTCATGTCCGTTAATTCTATTAAAAGTCGACCTTTAACCTTACGCACTTGGCCTCCGGCCTCGCAATTCGTGGAACAGTAATAGGGTGTAAAGAGTCGTGTGACTTACGCAGTCAGTGAACTATGAGTCTCAGGCCCAAGAGTGCGAGTCCCGGATCTATGGATATGTGTCCCATACCCTTAAGGAAAAAGGCATGTTATTGTAAGAACAAGTTGGCCATTTGGTGTTCTTAAAGACCAGCTTGTCGAAAGGGCGCAGTATTTTGAAAATTTCTGCCCTGGGACACCTTGGTCATTCTATTATACTTCTTAGCTTTCGTACGGATTTTGCAATGCATGGAATTGCCATCTCTATGGTTCACCAGGCCCAGGGCTGCCATTAAGTTTTGAGTCGCCTGTAGCCTTGTTTTCCACAACCAAAGCAAAGCTGTTACTTTGTGGGTAAATTCTATCAACAACAGGCAATCAAGGGAAAAAAAACATACTCAGCCGTAACAGGTGTTACTGGTTACAGACTTTATTGGTTAATGACATCCCTGTGAGCCAAGTGTGTGTTTTAAGCCACAGGTCAAAAAGGTTTTGTCCGTTGAAAATGGAAGCAGTTACCCCTATGGGTAGCTGAAAATTGGACGACCCACCCCTTACCAAGGTCTCAAAAACTGATGATCCACCCCCTCTCTTCTCCAGTCCAACCCCCACCCCACCCTCTTAATACTGTTTGACCAGTCCCTAAGGATACAGCTACTTCTGACGAGGCTGGACCTAACCTGATGTTGTGTAAGAGTTAACTAATTGCATTTAACTACCACTTGGTAGAGGCTAAATAGTATTAGTTCAACATGGATGAGCTGCAAAACGCAGCAAAACAAGGTGTGACACGAATTGTTATTGGTCTAATTCTGTTTTTCCCATATATTTATGAACCTGTTTTGGTTTGATGGTAAGGCGTAAGGATTCTTTAAACTCCAAATGGTTCGTCGTTTTTTCCAAACAAATATTGATTAAGAAATAAGCATGAAAATATATGTAAAACTAGGCAATCAAATGGATTTTGGTCTTTGAATGGTTATCAAGTCAGCTTTCTGATGTAGGGCCTCCCGGAAGTCCTGGTGCGGCTGGATCAGATGGTGAGACAGGAGAAAAAGGTGAACCTGGCCTTCAGGGTCCGGAAGGGTCAAAGGGAGAAAGAGGGCCAGTTGGACCAAGTGGAGGAGCCGGGCTTAAAGGAGAACCTGGAAACATAGGTCTACCAGGTGAAACTGGCGACCCTGGACCACAGGGCGACGCAGGAGCTATTGGACCCCCCGGACTGAAGGGAGATGAAGGATTCCCTGGGGTTCCTGGGCTGAAAGGTGAGGCTGGAGCAAACGGCCAGCAAGGAGAGAAAGGAGAGCCCGGAGTCGGACTAGGTAAGAAATCCATAGTGTCACATTCAAACGACCACTTGTTTTAGTTAAAATGTATCCACCGTGTATGTTTCTGGCCAAGTTGAACACTGGAGCAGTCACGTGCCACATTCCACTCCCTTTTTCAAAGGCTTAAAACAAAGAGTAGTGACCTGAGTACTTACAAGACCCTTGTTTTGCTTTTTAGGTTCTCCTGGGGAGAAAGGAGATCCTGGTGTGGACGGTATCCCAGGGATTGAAGGCGAGAAAGGTAACAGTGGGCCTACGGGACCTCCCGGACCCGAGGGACCAAAAGGAGAAGCCGGGGATAAAGGGATTGATGGAAGAGAAGGACCAAAAGGTGGGTTGTCCTTACAGAAAGGTTAAGGTGTGATAGCTGAGTACTGGAACCCTTGCTTACGGCCCACGTACTTCTGGCCTTAACAAAATCCTAGTCAGTCACTTTCTTATTTTAAAAACCCTGTTCATACGGACAGTTTTTTCTGGTCCGTTGGTGACGGGATTAACGAGGTTCCGCTATATTTCTTTTCCATCAGCGTGATGTTCAAGTCCTTGTTCTAAGACCGCGCAAAACTGCCGCTATGTTGTGCTAACTACAGTGCAATGAACAACAATACTCAGCAAAAATCCCAGCCTGCCTGGATCTTTGCTGACGTCATTGTTTACAGTTTTGCTCATTTGCATACGGCTTTGCGTACAGAAGGAAACATTTTAGATGCAATTGACTCCAGGCAGCTAAAGAGCTAGTAGAATTTAATACGTGACGAAATTTGGCTCTTTGTGTGTAATATTCAAAGAGAAATTGTCTTTCAAAAACTGCAAAGTCTATTTGTGGCAAAAGCGCTAATGAGCTTGAGTTTTTAAACCCATGTAGCACAAAAAGTACTTGATATATCAGGCTCATATTCATTAGCAGAGTTAATCGTACTATGACCTTAAAGTATTTAGAACTGATTTATTTGTAGCTCCATCAGAAACTGAGTTACTTATGCTAATAACGGAAATATTGTAAACAAAGATTCCCCTATAGTCCGTCTGCGAAATCACTCTCAAAAGCTTGGTCTCATATCCCGCAGTTTTGCTCAGATATCTGTATTCAGTTCTGATTTGCAAGTTTCTTACGTGCCTTGTAATTGGTCATATTCTCGGGAATATTGGTCATATTCTTGCTAACACATCGAGATCGAAAAGTCCAAAAGACATAACCTCGATCAAACTAATGCAAGAGCGTGTCTATGCAAATGTATAGCTTTCTTGATATAAAGCCACGACAGTCTCTAAAGAAAAGCCAGGCAAAGATAAATATGATATCCGTTATAAGAGACATAAGATTAAAACGCAACATACTCACAACAGCCGAGCCCTACATCACAATATGGATACAAGTAAGCAACACGTTCACGGAATATTTGAAGCTCTGTCCCTTAAAAACCAATACGTAGAGATCCTCAAATGCTTGCAAAAGAAATGAGCCTAAGCATAGTATAAGTGAAACGCAAGTAAAAGAGGTGTCAAGCAAAACGACCTGCTGATAACAGCGGAACCATGGAGGTTCGCAGACCTATGATCTCCAAGCTCCACTCTACTTAAAATTCTACCTAAAAAAGATCATTAATTAACGGTAATTGCATTAATGTCACGAAGAGAAGAAGTCTTGTAGGCCCCTGAACCACAGGGTTAAGAGATTAGAGAAGAGAAAGGGAAGAAGAGTCCTCTCCTCTCCTTCAAATTAACTGTAGCCAGTGGCGTCGGCAAATCAGAAATGGATGCAGATATACGTGCAAAACTCCAGGATATTCGAAGAAGCTTCTGTGAGCTGTTGCGCAGACGGACTATACCAGCAGTTAAGACTGTTCACTGACCGCTAACTGACTTTTCACTCTTGAAAGAAAGTAATCCACGTTTTGTATCCCTCGTTTTCAGAGCGTTTCTTAGGAAAGAAAATGCTTCTTCCAGTAAAGAGAGATTAAGAGAGGGTTCACACTGTATACGGCATTGATTAGTGAATTTATTATCGAAATAAGCTATTTGCCAACTAAGCTTTAAAGCACTGCTGCTATGATGTGGCCTGCCATTGATTGTGGTTACTGCAGTCCGCAGCTGATTGGTTCTCCATTTTTTTTTTAGGTGAAAAGGGCGAAGATGGAATTATAGGGCTCTCTGGACCCCCGGGTGAGCCCGGACTCCCGGGTCCTGCGGGAAAGGATGGTCAACCCGGGCCCCCCGGTGAAGCAGATTTTGGCTTCTATGTTGTGCGGCACAGCCAAACGGCCGAACTACCACAATGCCCGGACGATACAGTGTCGCTTTGGGACGGGTACAGCTTGCTTTATGTACAGGGTAACGAACGAGCACATGGGCAAGACCTCGGCCAACCAGGCTCATGTCTGCCGAAATTCAGCACCATGCCCTTCCTGTTTTGTAATCTGAACGAAAACTGCAACCTGGCCTCCCGGAATGACTACACTTTCTGGCTGTCAACCCCAGAACCCATTCCAATGATGCCTGTTCAAGATAGTGACGTAAAGCCCTTTATTAGTCGCTGCCGGGTTTGCGAGGCTCCCGCTATGGTCATGGCACTTCACAGTCAAAGCATGATTGAGCCAGACTGTCCAGAACAATGGAAACCACTGTGGAGAGGTTACAGCTTTCTAATGGTGAGTGCGACAAACGCTGCTGCTCACACTGCTATAAAGTTACCTCCGTATTTGGTTCAAGACAGATACGCTCGGTCAGTCTCAGTGAGAACTAAAATGCCAGACAGCACCACTTAAATTCGGGACAAAACAAGGAGCAGTTAAAAGAAGGCAGTCACAAGGGGCAAATTAAACTTTCATTATTGACTATTTTGTGTTGCATAAAGTGAGAGATCTATGTGCCTAGAGCAAAAGAGGTTTCTTCTCTGAGAAGGTTGGGAAAATCGTGATACTAAGTTTTGTTTATTCTCCACAGCACACAAGCGCTGGCAACGATGGGGCAGGCCAGCTTCTATCATCCCCAGGCTCCTGTTTGGAGGACTTCCGTACCAGCCCCTTCATAGAATGCCACGGTCGCGGCACGTGCCAGTATTACGGAAGCACGTACAGTTTCTGGCTAACAACTGTCAAAAATGAAGACCAGTTCCGAACGCCACCATCCCAAACTATTAAATCAGGAAACCAACGTGAGCATGTTAGTCGCTGTACTGTCTGCATGAAAAATGTCTACATCAACAATGGCAACGGTAACGGAAATGGTAATGGAAATGGAGGAGATCCTATCACAGACATTGGCGATCTGCCAAACTAATTAAACAGTGTCTTAACGTTGTCACGATAGATATTTAGTCTCAAGATCTAAGCCTGTTTCTTTATTTCGTTAAGACTTAGTCGCTGGTCAGAGCCCATGTATAGCGTTATGACATCAAAGAAGAATGACCTTCGGTTCATAGAATATCAAGTGTTACTATGTTTCTTCTGAATTTGACCACGTTCTGTGTGAGCCACGGTGATGGAAGAAGGTAATGCTACCGTTTCTTATTTTTTTGTCACTAAACTGACAACAGATTGAAGAAAAGAGCTATCTTTTGAATCAATCGTCCAGGTAGTTTTCTTTGAGTAAACATATTTAGTCCTACTAGGGTACAGACATCTCCGAACAGATAACGTACAACTTTTTCAAATGCTCATGTCGGATTGTTTCAAATTTTAATTTCTTGTTCTGACTGACTAACCCAAATATATATTCCAAGGTGGAAGTTCAAAGAAATCAGGAACTGTAGACTCATCAGAAAAGGGGAAAATGAAGAGAAATTTGTCAATTTCCGATGTTCGTTTTAGCTGTTACCTGCAATCGCAAAATCAACTTTCTAATCGAGGTCACGTTTGTGTAAGTTAACTGGGCTCTATTTATCGTGCAGCGCGCTAGTATTGAACCTCTTGAATTGCTGTTGCTTACTAAGATCGAACCTCAAAAGATTCGAGTAGTCTTATGGTCGTAAACGAAGATTTTTTTTCTACCTGGCTGCTTCATCCTAGTAGTTTTAGTTATAAAAGTAAAATCTCTTCTTTTTCTGTTAAAACAACTGAGAGATATTAGGGAAAAATTCAAAACAAAAGAAAAAAAAACTCAATTGTTGTCTTAAGACATGTTTTTAAGATAGATTCTACTCAAGGTTCGCGCAACAAGTGCAAGAGTATTGACTACAAATCTACACATAGTACAGGAACATTTTGAATACAATTTGTAACATCCAATTCTAAATTCATTTCTGTCAGTGACCCCGCGACTATCGTTTCAAGCATTCTTGAAGAAAAATGCTTAAAGCAAGTGTTATTTTATTTTGAACCGACATCAAACGTCCGGTGTAATTAAAATATGAATATTCAATTTTCTTTCGCTGGGTCAGCTTGAGAGCTGAAGTCTCTAAAAGTTCTTAGCTCTGTTAAGAATGTTACCGTTCTATGAAGTTTTTCGGTAACTTTGCTTCTGCCTTAATTGTTTCATGTTTTTCTGCCAACTGCAACACGTGTTAGGAATTCTTCTCGTGGAGCCACGATTTATTGTGCTTATTTTGCCCTAATAACGAGACTGAACTTAACACAAGGGAACTACTAAGTTTTTTCCTTGACAAGGCAAAAGAGCGACAAAGATCTTTGCACTCTAATTAAGCACGAGTTGCATAACATGTTTGTGGAGAAGAACTTAAGTTCACTACCACATACCAATTAATAAGTAAATTGGAGTTTTCAATAGTCGCCAAATCACATATTGTGATAAGTTTACTTCATAACTAGGTACTTTGCAAAAAGGACAACTGTTACAGTTAGTTTTATATTAAGGAATTGTATTAATCATTTTTTCAGTTTTTCTAGAGACCATTACTATAAAGAGAGGTGATTTCAAGTCCCATGGTATTTCCTTCCTGATTAATTTATTTTGTAGCATGAATTTGATTAGTCTTGATCTGCTTTTTATATACATTCTGTTCGAGTATTGGTATTTTCTCGTTTTCACAGCTGATGAAAGTCCAACAAATTGCGAAGACTTTTGAAACACCTGGCATCTAGTGGTTCAATGACCTTAGCCGGCAATCAGAACAACTTCATAATTATTGAAAGATAGTGGTATCAAAAACAAATGGAGACAGCATCCACTCTCCTATGCAATGGTCTCGGAAACACTTAAAAATAAATTGCAATGATATTAAATGGGTGGTTGGGCATAAACAGTGCTTTTTATAAAACATAAAGGAAATTAGGAGTACAGAACATTTTAAGGTAATTTTAATTTTAATGAATGATAAAGCTTTGGCACAGGCAATTGTAAAATATCTCACCACCACTACTGACAAACATAGAATAAAATACCTTGCTTCTGGATAAAACTGCCCTTGAAAACACAACATTCCACTAAATAAAATTGGCATTACGATATTCCAGATCAAGCTAATAGGTCAGTACATGCAATATTGAAAACGACGATATCAATTGGATGACATAGAATATGCTTTGCAAGTGTCAATCATGTTATACTTTTACTGTTGATTTCGTGCCAAAATATGCAATTTAATACAAAATAGAATTTTAAGAAAAATTAAGCTACTGTGTTACAGCAGATACTAGTATTAGGTTAATTATTTCGATTATTTCTACATATAACAAAGTGTAGGAGCTGAATATTAATGATTGACTTAAGTGATTCTTAAAATACATCATGCATGGTTTGTAAATCAGGTAAACGACAAAATAATTTTGTAATAAATACTTTATAAATCTATTTCATTGACGTCATTGATAAAACAAAAGCGCAACCAAGTTCGAGGGTTCTACGAAGCCATGCAACGGCGAGGATGGCTTAAGTCCTTACTGTTTCCGCCTTGTCCTCAGGTTCGCGGTTTTGGAAACAAGGAGGGATTCTGTTGACCCGGCCTATGACGACAGCGCGGTCAAAACAGCGCCGTCAAATTAAAACTCCCGCAAACGAACACCATTGGAATTAGAGGAAGAGCGGAGGAGAGATATAATGGGTTGCTGTGTGTGCACCCGACCACAATCAGAAGTTGTAATACTAGAGTCTGAGACAATTACTCTATGCCAAATGTATATTAGGAGACGATGAATAATGGTAACTGATCTGCATGAACTGAGTGGAGTGCTATTTGGCCTGAAATCATACGCATGATTTCAAAATCGAACGAGCACGCAGCGCGAGTTCGACAGGGCACACGTGTTTATTTTTTCTCTCTGGATAATTACTTTATAAGAAATGTTTTTGTTGATTTTTTACTGCAACAGTTTCACACCGTACGCGTGCGTTTGACGTTTCGGTCAAGTAAGCCCGTGTTGTTTCCTGAAGTATTTAAAGAAGAGAATCAGTTTTCCCTGATTTAAACTGAGCAATAAAAGATTTACATTTCATGGAGATTTTTAGTGTAACAAAAAGCTGCTTTACTCGGAGCGGTCCGTACGCGGGGTCCGTATGGGAAAATCCTGACCGCTCGAGCGCACGGAATTAGCCAATCAGATTCAAGGATTTAGGATTCCGGACCGCTGAGATGCTTCAGAAAAAAATAACTTCGTTTATTCTTCGGGTTACAACTGCTTCGATTTTCAAGAGCCACACCTTAACAATATCATCAAAAAGCAGAGCAAAATTACATGTAGTTCTTTGTTCATCTAAACAATATCCGAAGAAATAACAGAAAGCTTCTAAAGTCGACTCGTCGATATAAAAACAAGTCACTAATTGCTACACCTTTGATCAGTAGAAACAAAACGTTTCTCGCAAACATCCTAAATGATTTCCCGAATTTCTATTGCTCTCTAAGTAAATCAAAATGTAAGCTTCCCTCGCTAAAGTACTAACTAAAGAACGGCCAATACAACAATTTTCGTGTAAGGGCACACGATGTAATTTAAGAGTGAGTGACCAAACCGTGGAATTTTATCGCTACGTTCTCAGCGGAATAGACAGGAGAAGTCATTTACCTTTAGGAACTTCACGATCACTTACAATGTAAGCTGAAGGAGGCTGGCAACAGTCTCCAGCACTTTTCTGACAGCTATACTTTGAGGGATGAATACTACCACTGTTTATCAAGCGATGCTACATGTGCACAAGTTGCAGCCACTCTTTTGAAAAAAACAGGTTACCATAGCAACCAATACAAACACCCCTTAATTTTAGCTTTTAGGTGGCTTACTACAATTATTCTGAGATTCAACAGCACACGCTACTTCTTTTCTAACATTAAGTAGCTCAAAGAAGTTAGCAGCAATGCTACTTTGTAAATTCGAGAGTTAACATTGTTTATCATCATAATTCCTTGCCAGACGTCAGTATTAGAAAGTAACCGCGGCAGAAACAAAAACAACCTATTGGTAATCGGCGAAACAAGGAATCTAGAGAGGACAGATATCGGAGAGGGGACACGATTTCTTGTCGTATCTATAAGGCAACATTTGCTGTATTTAAGATACCTTTGGGAGACAGATAACTTGCAAAAATTGTTTCTGATCCTTGTTTCGTCGATTACCAATTACGGCCACGTAATTGGTAATCGGCGAAACAAGGATCTAGTGAGGACAGATATCTTAGAGGAGAAGAATTTCTACTCATGTATCATTCTCTTACGCTTGTGTAATATTTCTTTATGTTTTTTTTTATTTTTCATTTTGTTTCGTTTCGTTTCGTTTCGCCGAATGCCGTAAGCCATTTGAAACTAACAAGTAAAAACATCTTGTTACATTTACCTGCAACAAAGACAAATTACAAAATTCAGCAGTGTTCTTATCCATTACTAGCCGTCCGTAATTTCTTTGGTTTTGACAGAGAAAACCACTTCAAATGAGTATCTCAGTATCGATTCCAAGGAAAGTTTGAACGAGAAGACACATCATATTTGGTCAGAATTTCAAAATTTGGCTGAGAGTATGACTTAAGTACTTGGCTGAGGTGCATTTAAAAAAAAACTTGAATATCTCTGGAACGAAAAGAGATATTTTAAAATAGTAAACAACATTTTTCTTCCCATTACAGACTACCTGTTAATGTTTTAAAGAAAGATGAGAGAGGAAAGATGAGATTTTGGTCATAAGACACCAAATCTAAATCGCTTTACTAACTCCCTTAACCCAATCACAATCATTTGAAAACACTTGCCACATTAAAAGCAACATTTTAATTTTTGCCAGAAAATACTATATAGTATATACACAATAGAGTAAAATACATTTTAAGAAGACATAATTACAAGAGTAAGCAGAATAGTTACTTTAAACAGTTCCTGCCTTCTGTATAATAAACTTGTATTCTTGATTTTACCTACTAAGTAAACAGGTTCATTTCTTTGACCTTATTCCAGAAAATGGCAGATTGGCACAGTGTTACATGACAGAACTTAAGTTTAGGAACCATTTTGCATCTACCAAAGTTACACATGGCAATGGAATGCAATGATGTGAAGAAAAACAAGAGAAGACACTGTTCCTTGTTTCAAAGCTTGCACATTGATAGGGTCATTTTAATTGGGAGGCATTAATAAAGTGAATTGGAGTTATGAGTGAACCAGGGGTGGATCCAGGATTTTTCATGGTGGGGGGGGAGGGGAGTGGCTGGTACCTTGGTGTTGCAGAATCAATGGGTCATGCCCCAAAATGTTACTAGTTGAGAACTGAAACCAAATCGCATAATGTTACACTAAAGAAATACTAGGAATGCCAAAAATTTAACTTGTAATCAATAAAGTACACTGAGGTACCCGCCCAGGGTGTCTGCCTTAATATTCTCAATTTTTTAAATGTCTCCAAAATGAAGTGAGTGAGTGCCCCTGTTGGCTGACAGAATGTTCTGTGGCTGAGGTAATTTATGATATCATGTAATGAACTATCTACTAGTGAAAACGAAAATACCACGACCCAACATGATCATAAAATGAATTTTATCTAGTCAACAAGGCCAAGTGTTTCAGAGGAGACAGAGAAAATGAGGACAAGAACTCAACAAAATTAACATGGTTTACCGGACACATCAAAGTTTACTTAAGAATATTCTTATTCTGGAATAAGGTCTGTTCAAGTCACCCTGTTAAATTCACGTAAATTTCTCCATGTGTTTAGTTAAGGCACCAGTGCAACCCATGCTGCATGAATACACAGACATTTCCCTTTTGTGTGCACACTTGATTCTTTGCAATGTTAGCAGAGCCTTTCTTCTCTTGTAACGGAGAGAAGGTGCATCCACAGTGTAGAATTTCTTTGGATAAAATTTCAGACACCTCTTCAGTGGAGGAAGAATTGAGCACACATGACTGAAGTGTCTGTTTACTCATGCTAGCAGTTTTGTAAAACTCTCCAGTAAAGTGATTGTAGTATCATTGGCTTGATTCTATTACTAACATAAGAATGCTAAAACCTGAACTAAACTACTATTTACTATATATAAATTTGTTCTGTTCTTGCATTCTCGTACTACTGTGCATGTACCAACAGTCAAATAACAGATTATTTTCCTGATCTGCAACAAAGGTGCACCATAAAAGGGTACAGATTCCCTCCTTCCACACCACAAAAACCGATTTGCATTTTTGCTTTTGTAGGTAAAAATTTGAGGGGACCCCTTAAAAATTTTGACACTTTAGTATGCAACTGAAAGCTAGCTGGCTCTCTCAAACACTGAATTGAAATGATTATGTATTTAAATGCAATGGAATATATTACAATATTATTTTGAACATCGTCAAACAAAATAGAAGGTTTGCAATGAAATGTTCTCAGTTTCAGGCTAAAGGTGGGAATAGAATTGATTCTGGCTGCGTTAATCAAGACAAGTCGAATGACGATAAAAACAGTGCAAACTGTATGCTCTCTTTGTAAAGACATGAATGATAAGTACAGTTACAGTATGCACACAACTTAAGCAGCTGTTGAAAGAATGCCTAAAAAAATCAATTGAGGTAGGGACAGTGTTTTACCATATCTCTAAACACCGAGAAGAATATTGAAAACATAATGCATAGCTGATCATGATTGATGCACTTGAAGGTGTATAGAAACATAGTAAAGCATTGTCTCAATCAAAACAGTAACTATGAAGAAAATGGTAAACAAAAATTACCCCAGATGTTAAGATCAGATATGTCTACTAGACAAAATCACAGTTAGTCACAATCTCCTTTGTTTTGATTTGATGGACAGTTAGTTAATTTAAGAAGCTATAAATCAAAGTCTGTAACTTACAGTACAGACCAAGAAGATGATGTTAGTAAGAGCTTCGTTCAGTTTACCACTCTGTAATTAGACAATGTAATTCCTGGGTCCCCACCCATTTTATAGTGCACCTTATTTCACGACTATGCTAATATCAAGCTTTTTGTAACTATACAATGCTGAGTTTTGAAATTTTTAATAGCATAAATCACTGTGTTTTTATCAAATTTCGAAACAACAAACAATATATTTGCAATATTATTCCAATTTTTTCTTGTGATAATAATTTAAAAGTGAAATATTTTTGTAAGTTCAAAGCGAGAACTTAACATTCTGATGGCAAAACTGCTTTGCTCTTTGTACATTTTTAAGGCCAGCCACTATTAAACAATATTAGATTATGAGCTCAAGATTTCTATTGCATGATAGTTGACAAGGGCACAGCCCGAGTCTAGTATCAGGCATAGAAATCAAGAGCGTAAAATCTAGTTGTTATAGTATAAATCTACTAGTCGTTCAAAACTTTATTTGAATCCTTGAACACTCTAAGAAGTAATGGTCATTTTGTTAACAAGCCCATAATAGTGTGCTTCTTACTAACTACAACAAAATAGATAGTGAGAGGCATAGCCAAACAGAGAACCACATTCATAACAGAATGCTAACTAGTAGATTTATGCTAACAAGCAATACTGTTGTGTTACAAAACAAGTTTAAATACTGCTAAATAATAATGGTCAAAATATTGGTCAAAAATAATGATTATCAATGCCCTAATGTAAATCCTTGAAATAAATTTCTTTCTGGACATCAATAACATAAATCTTTCATTTATAAAGTTGTGGAACTAGAGAAATGTTTGTGTGCCTATCAAATCAACATTTCAGAGTACAGTATATAAAGAACCCAACTGGAGTTACTAGATACTAGAGAGGAACATTCCAAAATTCCTTTAGAAAAAACAATTCTGTACAGGGAAATAGTTATGTCAATACTATCTGCGCCCATTACTTGTAGAATTTGTTATTGAATTACCAGTTGACAAGCTTGTTGTGGGTAAGGTTGGCATTGTTGATGTATAATTATTGTTCTGTTTACATTTCACCACTGGATCAACATGTAAGCAATCGTCTGAGTCCGTATACTCATGGTTCCATTCTGTTAGAGGAAAAGAAACACTGGCATTACTGTACAATTCAATTTGTGTATTACTATATGTTGTAGGCCAAAATGAAATTCAGGTTAAAATGTTTTTATTTTGGTTTGATTCTCAATTTCCTTTGTCCTCTAAACCTAATTATTCATGATCCATGAATAATACTATGGGTCAATAGCCTAGCCTATTGAATAGCCTAGTACTCCGTGAATAGCCTAGCATTGGGCGGCAGCCACTTCCTTGGGTTAATGATTGTTGTTAAGAGGATTTACCTTGGCTTTGAAAGACTAGGAGAGTAATGCTAAAACAATTAGATTTTTTGTTCTTGATCTTAAAGAGGCATTATGCGAAGAAGGTGAACTGGGCCAAACTCTTAACTCACATTACTTGCAAATCATTTTAGATGTTAAAATTTCAGACCTCATATTTCGGACTTTAACTTTTAGACACTTGTTTTTTTTTATTTCAGACGCAATCTTGAACACTTTGCTTCAATGTAGCCAAGTAAATTTACACCTAGAAAACATGAATTAGACTGGAACAAGATCAAAAGATGATACGTTTACCCCACCCTTAAGGTTTTACAAATACAAGAAGAACAACACAATGAAATTCTATCAAGCCAGGGCTTATGCATGTCAAGTAGTGACTCAGCTAGAGTTCACTCTATTAAGCCAGACATAAAGAAAACTAAGCACTTTGCAGCTACTTCAAGGTTTTATACTGTACTGACAATATTTCAGATGTTTAAAATTCTATACCCTAAAAAAAACCAGGCAGTTACTTTTTGGAAACTTTTTTGTCCAAAATTAAAATCATCCAAAGTTTTTTTTGCAAGCATAAGAGCCAATTAGAGAGACACTTCATGATTTAATTGATTTTAAATGATTTAATTAAGAAATTAACTGGATACAGGATATTCAAGGGAGGGAGTTGATGTGATAGGAGAAATTTTGATCAGATAAGGCAGGTTATAAAGTAGGGAAATTTGAATTAAAAATATATTAATCAATAATACACACCTGAGTCAGGACAATTAAAAGCTGAATATCCTACTTGCACTAAGTCTCCTCCGTCATTTGGAACTGGCAGAAAATGTGGACATTTCCGTAATACAGTCTGACAAAGATCTACACAAGTTCTCTTCTTGCTCTTTATTGCTGCTGATAACCTGGTAAAGCATATCCAATTTTTGTAGGCTTCCTAAAAGTTATATGGACAAAACGCAGTTAACAAATTTGCTAATGTAGTTCTTTTCAGAACAAAGTACAAACTTCATGAAGCAAATCATGCTTGTTTTAAATTAGAAATCACATTTAATCAGAAGCTGTAATCATTGAGTAATTGCTTTGCTACAAAAAAAATTTGAAATATTGGTGTTTGGATCAAATGCATTCTTTCTCTCTCTTTTTTGTCAATAATAATTTAATTGTTTGATCTCAATGAAAATTAAATAACTACAAAGCAAAAGAAAATCTACAGAGGCCTGTACAACTAACTCAAGAGAATACATAATTATTGTACATTATTATTTGTCAATTCTTATCCTGATTTCTGAAGTATGAAGCCACCATGAGTATTAATATTTCCCCACCCCCTCCCTGGCTGGGAAAACAGCACACTTATGGCCTTGAACACTCAATTAAGAGTCCAGCACACTAACCATTACAGCAATAAACCTTCCACATCATGAATAGACACCCAAATTCCCATTCTACCATTCTAAGTTACATGTATGAATTGCATATACCACAGTAATTTTTCTTTTCATGTCTTGCATTCTTGTTTCCCAAAGCAATGTTCTTCAAACAACAAGAGCACTTAAAATTTACACTGGCCAACAATTCAATATTTTTATTCATTTCAATCTCTCCATACCCTTTCTTGTATTTTCCAATTAAAGATGATTTCCAGTCTGTAGAGTGTGTTGCATTTTTTGTTTTGTTTTATGTAAGACACCACAAAGTGTAAACATTTTGCAACTACTTACATGAAGTAAATTCAAAGTTTCAAAACAACCACCATTATGGATGTAAAGTGGTGGGTGGAAGCCTTAGTTCTTTCTCATATTACTTGATGAAACAATGTTGCAGCTGTGCTGTAAAAATCAATGAAGCTGCTAGAAAAAAATTTGAAAGGCCTCAAAAATAAGGTATGTGGTTAAGAACAAAGAAAATCAATTAGCATTGCATCAAGTGAGACTTAAAAAAAATGTTTCTTGACATTAGGGTGCTGAGACTACAAAGTACAGACTGGAAATCCTCTTTAAGTCAAAATTTTCCTTACATTAAAATGTGATTGCTTTTGTAGCAGGAGGAAAATTCTGAAGAAAGAAGTCTTATCCTCAGATAATCTGAACAACAAGATAATTCACTTATTTTACACAACAGAGGAAACGAGACTGTCTATGACAGTACAACATCTTCCCTAATTACTCAAGGCGCGTGCATGACCAGGCTCTTTAGCTTCACAGGACTCTACAAACCTGTAGCCCACTGCACTGAAGGCCCCTCATTAGCTGTTCCCAAAATAACGATGTGTTCTTACATGTTCATAAAAATTACACAGTCTTTATTTTAGACTGAAGACAGTAAAATTCGGGTCAAAACCATAAGCTCTAGTTGCATTAAATATCTTAATCTTGAGACAATCGACACATTCTCTAATTCACTAGGTGATGATGAACAGCGTGTAATAGTATAGAGAGCATGATTCATATGAAGCTCTAATCATTTCAAACTATGTAGCTCACCAAGTCTTATTGCTAAGAAGATAATGTCGGTTTAAGGTAGTTTTTCAAGATATACTATCACAGTAATTTTGTTGCATTTTTGGTGACCAGCAGTATGAAGCAACTAGGAGTATTTCCTAATCCTACCTGGATGGGATGCTAGTTCATCGCAGGGTTACCCCCAGCATTAAATTTGCCAGTACCCATTTATACACCTGGGTGGACTGAGGCACTGTGAGAGTAAAGTGTCTTGCCCAAGAACACAACACAATTTCTCTGGCCAGGGCTTGAACCCACACTGCTCGCTCCAGAGTCAAGCGCACTTACCATGAGGCCACCACCCTGCTCCCTTTTTGGTGAAAGCAGAGCTAAAATTACAGTTAAGTACTATTTCACATTCACAAAGTATTCCTGGCTAGAATGCTAAGACAAAAATATTAATAATTTGAATAATTATCATAGATTATTAATGAATGAATATACAAAAGATCATATATTTGAACTGTGGGGAAAGATATGAATTTTTGATTGATCATCGCAGTTATTCACACCACTTAACAGCTGTGAAATTAAAACCTGAAAAAAATTCAGGCCTGAATGGGATAGTATTATATATTATATTAGAGTATATTAGTATTTTACAGAATTTTCCAAGACATGGCAACATTTGTTATAGTCGCTACATTTGCTGTTCAAAGTGGTTCTAACTGTTAAGCAATATTATATCACACATGAAAGACCTTGTTTGTCCACATTTCCAAACAATGAGAAGAGAGTTGAAAATATGACGCACAGTGGAGTCTTTTTGACGAACTTTGAAGAGTTTGGAAAAGTGGTCAAACACTGTCTTGAATGTTTGATCTATCTCCTCAATCAAAACTTAAACTAAAGAGAAAATTTAAGAGAATTAAAATCGGAAAAATCTACGCTAATTACGATCAGATAGCCAAACACCATCTCAGTCATGAATTCCTTTGTTTAAACTTGATGAGTTATGAAAGAATTGAAACCCTAGTGTGAGGCAATTCAAATACTTTTGCAGTACTTTCATATGATACTGTAAATCAGGTTGTAAAACCTTTCCACAGGATTATCTGTTAGAAGCATTTTGATCAGGGGTTGCACGATAAGGTATTTCCAAGCTAAAACAGGTAGCTTTCTACTTTATGTGGTCTCAACAGAGGGTGAAAATCAGCGTGTTCCCACCTTCTAGTAAATTTTCTGTTATTACTGTATTTGTGGATAGAACACAACAGGATCACCTAAATATAGGCTTTCAAGCAGTGCTTTTGTCTAGCACTGTCTAGTGTGTTGCACAAATAAAGTTAATGTTTATAAGTATGTAAAAATCCTAGTGAGTTAGCAGGGCTGTAATCAGTATCAGGCAAACCAAAGCACTTGCCTCAGTCGTGTTTTTTGCTTTTGTTGGTTTTCTTTTAAAGGGGAAAAGTAAAACACTGATTAAAAACTTTGGAAGAAAATATAACAATGGACATTATCTAAAAAGCTAAGTCATATTTTGTCTGGCTCCAACCCTGGTGAGCATAATTCTAATTAAGAAACCCTATCAAATAAAGTCTTCACATCAGGTACAATGTACTTCTGTTCATTATTCTGGGCATACTTTTTGGACTGGAAGAAAGTACCCCAGTGAGTCAAGTTATTTTAGTTGCTCAATATTCATAGAGCATATACTATTTGATTTTGATATTGTCAAAACTAAAAGTTGATAAGAGCTCTTTGAAATGTTTTGAAATTAGACACCCATGGGAGCAAAAAAATGTTAATTGAATCTTAAGCTAGTTCATTATTTTGCAGTGATGGCCTGTTCTGAAGGTCGTTAAACATTGTAAGACAGATAAAGAGAATTACTGATCTGTGCATGCTGGGGTTTATAATCGACAAAGAACATTCCTGGCAATTAATTAAGTGCAAGCATGGAATATTCGTTATCAAAACACAACATATGTTCACTACTTTGCTCATTACCATTGAATATTTCTTCTGGTTTATGGTGTAACTACATGCATGCTGCATAAAGTCTGAACATTGACAGTGTTAAAAGTAAAAATAATTTATTATCATGCTATGAAAGAATTTTTGACAATGACCTAATAAAATATTCAAATGACAAGTTTTGTTTTTCTCTCGAGTTTTTCATATTCTGAATCTTTAAACAAATAATTCACATGGATTATATTCTTTAGATTTGCTATAAACTATACTCATTAAATGCAAGTTATCTAAAATCAATTTAACTATACAGAAGGTTGCTTAGATTTATTTCTGTTAATATTGACTTCGTGTGATAAAAAAATTACAACAGACCAATGGAAAAAGAAAATCTCAGGCATACCATGAAATTAAATGAACACAAAATTCTTGATTCCTTGATGGCCAAAGAGAATCAAATACAATCCTAATGCAAAAAATAATTTTGTGTACTCTGGTCATGTCATATACATGTATTTTAGAATGTGTTAACAGCAGGAGAACAAATTTTATTAATTAAATAAATAATCCTGTTTGCTTTGAAAAAAAATAATAAAAGTTTAAAATTGGAAGTTTTGGTGCAAAATATATATTTTAAAACAAATTTACTTACATAAATGATAGTCTTTTTAAAGCATATCCATATTATAAGTTGACATAATAATTGATAATGCATTGAGATCTTTTTGAAAAAAAAGCAGCGGTAATGAAGATTGATTTTGTACTAAAAGATTGATCCATGTGTAAATTTAGCAGTGTGTTGAATCTACATCTAGACAAGCAACTTCAAATTTAAGTTGTTTGAATTTAAAGGCCAAATAACAATTTTATGGCGTTATCACCTGCAGAAAATAAAGAAAAAAATGTTTAATATTTAAATCAAACACAGTTGTGAATGATAAGGACAACTGCAAGAAAATTCTGCTAGTAAAGACAGGAAACAAACATACTGGAAATAGCATATTTGCAGATGATCAAAAAACCCTTAAATTGAAATAAAATGCAAAAATGCATAATTTATAAACAATCCATTTATCACTTTGAGCGCAAAAAAACAGCAGCAAATACAAATTCAATTTTACTGAATAATTAAAAAGTTTTTTCTTATTCTGATATTCTAAAACTCTAAACTCTGTGAGTAAGGTGAGACATCAAGACATACTTCCTAGTTTATTAATAGTTTTTTTTTTATTCTCGTTACTTTCACACTGCGTCGATTATTCCAAATACGAATACAATAATTTGCAAACTTCAACATATATTAATTTTACAAAACATCGCCGGAGAACATCAAAGTTACATAATTTCTTCCTAAATCTTTTTCCCTTTCTGAATTTAAGCCCGAACTCCTCCAAAAAATCGCAAAAGAGGCAGAGGGAAAGAGGGAACACAGTCGCGTACGCGCGATTATATTCCAAACAGACGGCGACTTTAATTTTTGATTGCTCTTAAAATCTAAACAAAGATTGCAATGCAAAAAGACGAAATGCAAACACATTTGTCTGTAGATCAAATACGCATATGTGCGATTCGACACCCGTCAAAAAAAAAAACGAAAACATCGTACTTAACATTATTTTTGCCGACGCCAAAGTCCGTCCGAATGTTCCAGAATCGATTAAAAAATTCGGCGATTAAATGAAAACTAAAAAGATGAACTTGCCATTTTCTTTATACAACGAAAAACCGCCATTTCACAGCGGGGTGTAATAGATTCGCGCGTATTTTACATTCTCGAATAAGCAATTTTCCAATGTCAAATAATCGATCTTTGAAACCGCACGTTTACATCTGCTTGCCTTTTAAAAGAAACACGTTCACTAATAGGGCTCTTTTTGCTTTGTTTGCGAAGACCTTGCTCTCGAACAAAGACGGCATATAATATGTGAATGTTTGAAACAGTATTACAACCAATGGCACTTAGAGATTGTCGATGACTTAAATAGTATTTAGAGCTCCATTGTGGTTAAATCCTATTGAATAGCGATCATAGGGATTTTCACCTAAGAAGAGGGACACCTTTTACTTTATCGAGCTATATCAGTTGTAGCGTACATGTCAAGACGTCTAAAGCCATCAAATAAAAATAAAAACAGAGTCCATTCAAATAAATTATCGTGTCCATAATTTGGTCGATTACAAGTCTTTTCGATATGGTATAGTAAATGAAGATGGTTTCACGGTCGTTTGTTGTAAACACTCCCAGAAATAACGATTTGCCGGAGCCATTAAATATGTATTTACTCTACCTGCCTGACTGTATTTTACTCAACGTTAAAACAGCGTCAATGGCAAAACGACGTGATTTAAAACAGCAGGGAAGAAGAGTACTTCCCTTTCACCTGCTTCGGCAGCCTATAATAAATTATCAAAGAAAAATACGAGGAATAAAATATGAAGCTCTGACGCTTCTTAATTGAACAGCACTGACAGAGTTTAAACTTCACCTTTACTTATAAGCTTAAGCCCGCGCAAATTTGTGAATAAAGCGAAGGAGGTGGCAGCGATTTTTGCACGCTTCAATGTTCAACAACAAAGAAGTCGAACGATGTAAAAGGTGGTAAAAACAAAAGTGGCGTTACACTATATTTTCTAATTTCTTGAACGGGAGGATTTGATTAGTCAAAGAAAGAGAAAAACATTACTTGAATGGTCGTGATGAGCTAAGTGGTAGCGACAAAAGGGTTAAGAGAGTTATTTCTTTGTTTTCGTCAAAATTATGTTCTATTACTGCTGTAAGCCCGCCGTAATCAACACATCGATCGCTGCGAAAAGATTTCTAGCAATTTAGTCCCGGGAAACAATACATATCAAGTAAAATACACACAGAAAAAGGATCATTTAACATTAACATTCTTCATTAAAAAGAATATGATGTAAATTTACATTTAAATTACTCACCAGACAGTCGAAGCAAGTTGAAGTTGCAGAGTAAGTGTTTGCTTCCCTAGTTTCTCCGCAATCAGTCCGCTGTATAATTCCCTCGAAACTTTTGTAGTTATGATAACTTGAATTGTCCACCCTTTGTAGAATGTTTAATTGCTGTTGACAAAAAGTTCTGTTCCGTTGTAATGCACCATCCAAAACTTCATTTATCGGAAAGGATGAACAAAATTCCAAGCGGTACGAGTCTTGGGTAACTCCTGCACCGTCTTGAGTTCCGTTCACACAATCTTCACAAACACACGCCAGATTGGTCCAGCATTTGGAATTGTTTAGTCGCATTCCGCAACAATCGATGGACTTAATACCTATCTTTTCGCCTACACCCGACGTTGCAGCACTGAAAAGTAGCATTAAGGTAACAAGAAGCCACAGGGGTGAAGGAAACCGTAACAATCCACTGCAATACAACAACTGGAAACGGCTTTTACTCCATGCGAAGAGGACTCCCACTTCTGTCGCCCGCATAAGCGATCCGACACATCGAGGATTGACTACTTTGATATGGAACCAACCCGAGTTGAAAAACCTTTGATAAGCTGGCAAGAATCATACAAGGTCGAGAACTGTCGTGGTCCTGATGAACCAGACGAGCTGAGTAGATTCGCTTGAAGTGCGGTCTCGTTGAACTGAGCAGATAAATTAAGAACATCTACGGACTTCCCGGCATTTGGCTACGCACTATAATACATTGAACGCACACGAGAGACTCTCTCAGAGTTCTTCTCCGGTGTCAACTAACTCGGATCACAAATCTGTAAACAAGGCTGATAGTACAAGCGGAAATGAGCAGTAAATTTTTCTTCCAATATACCAGTGGCGTGAAAGACCTCTATGTACAACGCATGTGCCGTGACAGTTGTCACTTAGTTGTCCCTTGAGTATTGGAAATATGTGATTATTTATATTTTAAACGTCACCAAAAAAAATCTGGCAAAAACGCTGATACGTCGTGACGAAGTGGGAGAAACAGGAAAATAATACGAAATAATATCTCTACATGACTTTATTGACGGTGAAACGAAAACTGCGAAGTCCCAGTGATTGACGTGTCACGTAACCTTGCCTATTACTGTTTTCTCTTAGTTTCGCAATTATTTGAATACATTTCCATCATATTTCCCAAACATTGTCGCCTATCTCATGCCGATAACTGCTCAGTTTTGTTCAATTTTCGTTTGTTGTTGTGCTTTCCGTTGTCCGTCAATCCGAGAAAAAAATTCGACATTTGTCTCAGAGTGGAAATATTTTGGATACCATTTTTGTTGCCTCCTTCAGCTCGTCTTAACGATTAGGTGGCACGGATCGCATCAGAAATTGGAAAAATAATAATTCATTCACGAGTGGCTGACATTTACAGCTATAATCAAACTGATGGATTTTCTATTTCTTTGCGGAAACGTTTGATGACAGAGAGTTTTTTAACAGTTTAAAGTTCTTAGTTACGCAACCAATCTATATGTGATCCAGAATGACTGATCTCTAAAATATTGAGGGTATACTATCCTTGCATGCTCGATATTCAGTGAAAGCAAATATCTTCAGCTATGGAAGTTAGGTCTACTATTTGACGTCATCGTTACCTCATAAAATGTTGACTCAAAGAAATTTGAGCTGTCCTTGGCAGTGATCCCAAAGCGTTTCTGTTAATTAATCATTATTCACGTGAAACCGTAAACAGCCAGGACCGTAAAAAGAAAAAAAAGTTACTTAGGAAATGTCCATGATTAAATTCTCTTCCTATCCATTTAACCGCGTTTTACTTAAGCAAAAAAATGGCTGAGGCAAGTGCCTCGACGGTTTGCTTGATACTGCAGCTACGGTCCTGACAGGCCGGTCATCTTATTAGCGCTAATCCTCTTCAATAGTGACCTGGCTTTTATAGTAATGTCCGACTGTTCGAGGGGCATCCTCCGTGTGTTTAGTCCGGCTCTAATTAGCTTATTAAGACGTTCACGTTTTTCCTTATTGACTGTAACACGTTCAGTTTAAAATCTTCTAAGTTCTGAGAATTTCGACTTAGATCAACTGCTGTGGCTTACTGCTGATAGTTTGACAGAACTGTTGACTCGGCGATGAAGGATCAGAGAATTCAGCTATTGAATGAGCACTTTTTTGATGAACCAGTCGGGCTGATCAAATATGGTAGCTGCGCATATCCTTTTGCGACTAAGGAGCGTTCAGAGCTGATTTATAGTTGGACAAGCTGAATAGTTGCATACATGCAAAATGTTACAAGAAAACAACTGCTCGCAGCAGCTGGATCAAATAGGTCCATCCATCATTTTGCATGACCGATAACGTTTCATACACATAGTTAAGCCACTCTATCTAACTTGGTGATAGATATCTGGCTGACCTTTTACTCAGCGCGCCTTTTAATAAAAGCCGCCTACAGTTCTCACAAGGTTAATATTCATTCTTTTCATTTTAAGACCTTTCGCTGATCCTAGCTTGGAGCTTGCCAACCTTAAACCAGCAATCCTTGCTGCTGTGTCTGGTTATCTATTTCTTATCAAGGATTTGCTCTCAGCTCTCTCCCTTGTGCTTGAACCCCTCTCTCTTACGTCCGGCACGACTGTTAAAGGTAACATCCTGTAGGTAGGATGTAAATAATTCGGAAGTTCCTCGTCCTTCATTGCGCAAGGGAAGCCGCACCTTCGGCGGCCGCGTATCCACACTTCGCCTTTAGTGTTCTCCCAGATCCCCATATCTCTGGCTGAACCAGATCCAGAGAGCAATGTTAGCTAATGTTAATTGAAAAACCATCTGGCGCATAGAAAGAGCCCTTGGCACTATAGTGCTACTACTAATATGAGCAGCTTAAGTCTCCCAACACCCAAAATGAGATTAAAATTATTAAATACGAACGTTGGTAAATAGTTCGTCCACGGTTCAGCTAGAGTTGGACGCTCAGTGAAAATCCTCAAGAGACTGGTCACCATAAACAGAAGACTCAACAGAAAGGGGGTGATACCTATGTACGGGAAGAAATGCCATGAGCTCCTGATGGGTGATAACTTAACGATAACTTTATTAATACTCTTTAGTGCCAAATCATAAGGGAAATAGGTTGTTGTTTATTTGATTATTACCTGTAAGTTGCCTTATCATACCACAGCGTAAAATTAGGGATTTACTGAAAATTAAAGTTGACTTAATTAAACCCCTAATATAACAATTCTGTTGGAAACGTGGGTTCGAACAAAAAAGACATTTTCTCTTAGCACTATATATACACCGCCCAGCCCTAAATGGTTGCGATCAGTTTGATCTTTTTTTAAATAACTTTCGTAAGCCCAATAGAGTTTTCAGTTCTTTGGCTAGCAATGTGTACGTTCAAAGTTAAAGAATCATTTTGGGCGAATCAAGGATTCACGGAACACAAGATTTTCAGTAGTGAAAATCAAGTTACTTCTCTTCTCAACCAGTGATAGCTGATAAACTAAATTTAGTCAAACGAATAACGATGTTTCAGAATTAAAATATAGGTAGGTACAAATAGGGAACCAATTTATTGGAATTCCATCAGCCCTTCGCAAATTTTTTTAAACTTTGCAAAAAGTATCATCTTATAATACTTATCACAATTCGATAATGAAAACATGGGGGTCGCAGAGCTAAAATTAAGGGTGTTTTTAATCAGGTCACAAGTTAAAATTACTAGCGAAATTGGCAGTTGCCTAGATTTTTTCATTTCGTCAATGACTCTAAGAACTTGCTCAGTCTTAATATAGAACTACAGCCGTTTAAAACGAAAAATAAGCCGTTGTCGTGCACTTTCCTCAGACTGCGCAAAATTTGATCATTTCAGTTCTTGGTTTGCAAAGGACGGCAAAAAATGTGCACGTGCACGGCTATTGTTTTGATCAAACCTTCCAGTTGTTTGGTGTCTTTCTAGTTGTCGTCGTCGTGATGGTTTAGCCGGCTCCCTAGGGATTTGCTAAGAGCTTCAAAAGTGATCTGGACTCGAAGCTAAAATCAGAATGGCACATTCAAAGAAATCTCCATGTAATATAACCAAAAGAAGCAATTGTTCCCTCCTAAGCGTTTAGGAGAATAAACGAAACTATTTAAGAAAAGTACAAGTAGAAGGATGAAAGATGCGTTTATAATGAATACGACGGATCCGTCTGAATTAGGCTAGAAAAATAAATTAACGTTCTGTTGTGATTAAGTTGAGATAAGACGGCGGTGTTGATAAGTAAATCGAGGACACTTGTATAACCACAAGCGTCATAAATTAGTTTTAGGTATTCGTTTTTATTCAGGAAGGAACATGCATGTATTGTGAAAATGTTTTCCCTTGGACAATGTAATGGAGGGAATAGAATATAACAAAAAAAATCTCGAAAAATTTCAATGTCATCTTAGCTGTGCCTTGTGGGTAAACAATGTTGACTTGTCAATTCAAGTAGCACGTAAGAGGAACCAGATAAGTTTACTCTTCAAAATGAAGGGCTTTCAAGCAATCAATAATCGACGGATATTTTCTTTCGCTTTCTAATGTCCGATCTCCGAACTTCCGGTGAAAAGGACGCAAAAAGAAGACATAATCGAGAAATAGTTTTTTTTGCGATGTAGATTACAAAGAGTGATTAGAGATTCTTTTCCGTTAAGGACATCGATTCATTGTAAGCTTATTTTCCGATACATTATGCAGCAGCTATGGACAAAACAAGTGCATTGATAAATTTTACGATAAAAATTCATAGCACTTAAAATCACGAAAAAAGGAATTGTTCTCGATCTTCTCTTTTCCCCGGAGGTTTCGGCGACTGATTGAATAAAGCATGATTAGGTATTTCCTAGATTAGAAACACGAAAGGAAGTTAAAATTTGAGATTCAAATCTGCCTAGTGAAGTATGCTTACATTATTAAAAAAAATCAGTACATATATTCAGGAAAAAAAATTTTTTTTATATAAAAGATAATTGCATTTCGTCTGTATAAGGCCAAGCATTTTCTTCGGGCCAAAATAAAAAGTCTTAGTAAGATCTAGTAACCAGATGGTCGTATCAGTGGGTGGTTGTGAGGCGAGTCTATATTGTGACTGCGAAAAAAACGCTGTGCTGTGTTAAACCAACTGGGACCTGGTTTGCAGATTTTGTGTTAGCATACGTGTAGCCGTATCCACTCCTCACTCCTCAGGGAAAACATTTCCTTAGGGGGAGGATATGGCTACACGTATGATGCATATGAAGAAAGACGACAGTACGTTGAATTTCAGCCGAGATATAGTACATTCAGCTCCGACTATTGCATTTCTAGCTCTCTAATTGGCTAAAAAACTCCGACTATGAGCCATTAGTACATGTAGGAGTTTTACCTAATATGGAAAACAGTGCGCCAAGTTTAAAAATTTTCTGCTTTGTAAAATTGTTGAAATAAAAATCGGCGGCAAAAACCCGATTTGAGAATATACTAAAACAATTATTCCATTAGACCTTGTTGGATATGAAGTGATCATAACCAACGAGCGCGTAGCGCGAGTTGGTTATTTATCACTTCATATCCAACGCGGTCTCATGGAATAATTGTTAAATATTTGAGCTGCGAGAGGAAAATTTTGTATAAACAAAAGTCTTTTAAAAGCGGTGCCACAATGAAGTCTGGGGAGATGTCTACTTTTATATGTTTGGACTTATTCAGACTTGATGTATGAACTGACAAACTGTCACAATGCAACTTTTAGAATTTTCAAAGGCGATCTGTTTTTATATGGGTCTAGGACTCCTTTACAGATCATCCTTTGGCCTTTTAACCAAAGTTTGTAATGAATTGAATAAGAAAGAATCGTCGCTTCAGTGGATTGTCCTCTTTCTAAGAACGCTCGAACGTTCGTGTGGGTTAACAGCCGGTTTGTTCAACACTCACGGTTCGCTACCAAACACTTCCAGTCGCTACCTATTTTAATTCTCTACTATCTATAAAACTAAATCTTGAACACGAGGCAGTGTTATTATCCAATTATGCGTTTTAGGAGCTAGGAGCCCACCCCTCGGGGTTTTTGTCATGTCTTCTAGGCGAGATATACAAGATGAGGAACATACTATATGGCATACGGGCCTGCTGGAGTGTTATGACGCCATCCAAGATGGCCGCAAGGTAGAGATCCTATTGTATTTTTCTGAAAGCTGGAATTTTCGAAAAAAATAGTGTTAGGCCCCAGTGATATGGTCTTGGGTACCCGAGACAACCCTCCCTCTGCGTTCATATGGGGAAACGGTTTTTCTACAGGCCGAGTCAAAGTTGAGCCTTCTTGATAATTCATAATCCTTATTGAATAATTAAATGAGCAGATATCCTTCTTTCTTTGGTTTCCTTTTCCAAGTTTGCCTTGGTCATTCGGTAACGGTGGGCTTTAAGAGGTCAATTTTCACTTCTTTGATACAAATTTCTGTTTTAAATCCTTAATCTAGGCGTTTCGTGGAGCACGCCACTCCGAGCCTGAAGTTCCTATAATATAAGCAATCAATAGCCAAAGTCTGACAAAAATCCCGGTGCCGGTTCTATTTCAGTGGAATGATCTTAAATCGCAGCCATGGTTTCATGCTAAGCGTTTGACGTCATTTTATAAAATACCCCAATTGTCACCGAGCAGGTTGCAAATTTGGCAACATCACATTTCTTGCTGTACGAGGTCCCCTGAACAAAACTAGCTAACTAGTTTGCTTTCTTCAAAAATATCCCATGGGAGTACACATGCTCTTGACTGCTACTTCAAATGGCCCCGCACCTGCACTTACATCGCTGAGCGCCTTGAGCCTCCTCGAAGGAGAGTCAGGAGCAGCCCCATACTGTTCACCACTCCTGTATGTTTTCGTATTTTTATTCGATTGAGCGCGCACCGCGGATAGAATCGCGAGAGAATGCAGTGCAAAACCCCGCGTTCCCCGCACTTGCTTCGCTTGCTTTTTATTTTTTCGCGTGCTTTCAAAAGTGGAGAGTTAATATCACCCAGGAGCGTATTCTACAAAAATCTAGAAAAGGGAAAGTCAGGATGGTAAGCCCCCAAGTCGATTAGCCCCTAACCGTTCAGGAAACCAGAAGTGGAAACAGTCACCTACAGAGTGTATTGGGCCTAATCAACTTAAATCATTTTAGGACTTATATTCATTTATACGGCAGCAAAAATTGCAGCAGAATTAGTATTTTTCCTGTAAAACAATAAGAAATAAAAGTTTTTACAATTTTTACCAGTGCATGACGAGCGCGGCCGGTTTTTCCCGCCAAAATACTTTTGGCGGGCACATTATCCATTCCAGCGGAATTTCTACTAAGTCATGCTCAGTAACGACAACTTTCCAAGATGGCGCACATGAGTGTCGAGCAGTATTTGAACCAGGTTTGATCAGGAAATTTGTCATCGTTTTGCTGTAATAATTTTACGAGGCTCGAGGTTTACGTACAATTTTAACCCTTAGGTAGAAAGTGGACTTGTGTCCAAAAATGGTGACATCTTAGCGGTAAGATTCTTTGTCTACGTCACACGCGTTTACTAAAATTTGCTTTATTCGTACATTTAGCAAGTTTTTAATGCTAAGTATGGTTGAAACATCCTGTGGTTACCTTGCAGGAACTTTTCTCTTTTCGCCATCCACATATTGCTAGTACAAGACTGCAGGTATAATATCTTATTAATCAGGGACGGCGGAGCGTATTTCTAAGTGGGGGGGGGGGGCATCCCCCCCAGAAAATTTTGAAATCTAGAGGCTCGGAAATCGTGTTTACAGCATTCTCCGCGAGATACTTCTTGAAATAATTAGCCTGGATAAAGCGTGAAATAAACATATACTAAA
>Ga0126337_10000032_pt1 | contig 40357 bp, 16 predicted proteins | sample DipCmetagenome_FD_92527 | JGI IMG/M metagenome (GOLD analysis project Ga0126337, IMG submission 92527) | Coral microbial communities from La Bocana,Puerto Morelos, Mexico - Diploria C A metagenome | ecosystem: Host-associated > Invertebrates > Cnidaria > Coral | place: La Bocana,Puerto Morelos...
ATATAAGTACTTCAATTTTCTCCTGGGTTGTCCGGCGGTTTTCTTGTTGGGCAACCAGGCTTATATTTTTCCTAAAAACTGGTTGCCGGAAGGTACTTTAAGTCGTCTCGGACGACCGGACAACCACTAATTTCGAGCACTGAATATTTATTTCTTCATTTCATGAGATATTCAAGTTTTTTGAAATTGCAAATTAGCCAAGTGATGATGTCATAAACTCCACTAAATTTTGATCAAATCTGGTGAAAATGATCTTGACTAATTTCTGTCAGAAATGCTTGATGTTTTTTTACAGTATGATTTTGCTTTTGTGCTCCACAATATGGACTTAACAGTTGTTACCATGGCAACATAATGGGTTCCAGACCTCCCAGATATTGAAGGCTTTTCTGGCCACCTTTGGCATTCCATTTTGATATTTGCTAACAATACCTTGTGTGCATGGTCCAGCAAGAATATAGATATGGTGGTCAAAACACTTTCCATTTATTTGGTTTCTCAGGCAAAAGATAATTACATTTCTCTTGGTATGTGTATATGAACTGTGCTGTTTTGTTTGTCAGGTGTGTGACATGCTTTGACTGTGGAGCTATCACACCGGGAGTTGGCTGTCAGTGGATGTCAAACTACACACAGTGTGGTCCATGTGCGAGTAAAACAATGTGTCCAGTCTGCAAAATCAAGTACAACACCAATGATCTCATGATACAGTGTGCACATTGTGAAAGGTAGGAACATTCTTGATCAATCTATGGGGTATCCTCCAGGCATTTGCCATTTCAACTGCACATGTGTATAGTGTGCTTCTGATGAGGTACCAAGAGTTGCATAGTAGTCTTAATCACTTACTTACTGTTTCTTTTTTTTTGTTTGTTTTTTAGATGGCTCCATGGCTCATGTGATGGCCTTGTGAATGAGGAAGAACTTGATCGAGCTGCAGAATATGGATATCACTGTTTGTATTGTCGGCCAAAAACCAAACATGCACTTGTTGGTGTCAGTGGTATGTCTTGTAGAACTCCATCTGCTTCCCAACCTTTCCTCTCCTTCTTATCTTCTGCTGGAACTAATACTCTGCATGGTTAGTAAGTCATCACTGTGCACCCTTCAAAATACCCTCCACAATGCTCTTATCACAGCAACAGAACTGTTTTGCTTTGTGAATTACATAGCAACCCAAATACAAACTTGCCTCTAAAATTGTCATGGAAGTAGAACCAGGAAACATTTTAATCACAAGAAATGCTAAGAAGTGGAAAAAAACTAATTCACAAGCAAGTTATAAATAAGTGGACTCTAGCTTTTTGTTTCTGGTTTTATTGCATTTCCTAAATTTTCTGTTAAAAATTCAATGTGTGCAATATTCATCGACATACAAGCACTTTTGAATTGTAGTAATCTTTCTGCCTTCTAACATTTCATAAATCTGTAGCAGATTAGAACAATAAATTAAAATACACACTGTATAGTAGTGTCTAACAGGATGCATGATGCACCAGCAGAAATGCCACTTAAGAATTCCACTTGACATTTTTATTTTTATGGATATAGTTAAGGGAATTGTGATTTAAGTGCCAGTATGATCAAATTCTTGATATTTATTTTTTTTTACATTTTTGTACACAATAAGTCTTTCTTAAAGACCTTGGCAAATTTCATTCTATTACGAACATTGGAACTCACATTTTTGGATCTTCATTTCTGAAAATTTATGGCCGCCATTAATTTTCCTTGTTCCAAGTGAGAATTCGAATAAATGACGCCATTTTCTCAAAAATACCACAAGGTTTTCAATTACAATAACAAATTAGTACTGCAATTCTCATGAAGAATAACATAAAACTTAAGCTCTTAGTACTGCAATTCTCATGAAGAATAACAAAAAAACTTAAGCTCTTATATTTGTGCACTTTAATACCCTAATTGTGATTATAGTTTCACCCCTTGTGTTTTTTGAGAAAATGATGTCATTTACTCAAATTTTCAACCGAGACTTGGAACAAGGAAATTAATGGCAGCTGTAATTTCTAATTATTGTAATAGATTGAAATTTGGCAAGATTTTACAACAGACTTATTGTGTGCGAAAATGGACATCAAAAATTTGATAATATTGGTACTTAAAGGCACCAAATAAAAACAAAACCCAGAGAGACACATAGGTTTGATAAATTGGCCATTGTGTCTTAGCACTGACTGCACAAATTAGCTGATGTGGAGGGTGTTTAAACTCAATCTGTTCTTTAATTCTCTACTTCTTGATCTTACTGTATATTACTTATACAATTCTCGGGTCTGGACCAGGATATACACCTTCTGGTGGAATTTTGTTGAAATGTATCTATATCTCTCTGTGTTGACTTGAACATGTAGCTATAGCCCTTAATCATGTCTTGCCATTCCATTGCCAAGCCTAACTTTTACAGTGTATTAACCTCTAAAGTTGCATCACAGAATTTCTGTAGTCATAAAGAAGAGATGAATGCCAATACAACCGAATGTGTTGCTCCTGCCAAAGGTTTCAAAAAAAATGGCCTGTAACAAATTTTGAGTAACCATTTTGAACAAATGGCTTAACATTTGTTAGAGTCGCTTCAAAATTGTTCCCTTCTCTTTCATAAGGTGATTTTGTATACAAGAACAATTGTGTTACAATGTTGGCAGTACCACCTATAGTATTTAACAACATTTGTGAAAAATTGTAATCAAAACTACACTTTTATTATATCTCTCAGTTAGTATGCGCGCTGTGATTGGTCAATTTAGCGGGCTGTACTCTGCTGTATGGCACGCTAAATTCAAAAGTTTGTTTTAGTCGCCAGGTAAAATGTCTCTTTGAACCCAGAGATATAATATCTTACTAACCTCGTTTTCTCGGTCCGTAGTGTAAGTTACGGATCCTCGTTTTCCGCTCGGATTTATGGCCGCTGCGCTTCATGCTTGGGCCATGAATCCGAGCGGAAAAAGCTCGGTTAGTAAGAGGTATTTGTTTCTATTGTTGGGGTTTTAAGCACAGAACGATTCCAAATGATCAAAGTCAGTTATTCAGACAGCTTCTGTTAACCCCTTCACTGCCAGCCTCCATGTTACCCCTTGTGCCAAGCCTATTTTCATCTTTTTGAGGTGTATTAAAACTGCTCACACAATTCGTACCATCCCCTCCTTCATCGGAAGCTTCATTGTCACTGCTTTCTGTAGAATCCTAAGGAATATTGTCTTCATTACACAAAGACATTTTCAGACTCGCCACTTTCGTCTTCACTCGCCAACTCATACGATTCGTCATTGTTTTCATTGCTATTGAAATCTTCTTTGTCACCTGAATCATTTTAAATCCTTTCTAGAGCTTCCTGGGCATTGTAACTTTGCTTTCTCACCAACATTTTTCAATATTCCCAAAATCGCCTCACATCTTAACACATAACAGAAACAAGATGGTGGAAAGTTACAGGCAAAGCAAAAAACATGAAGCCAAGACCATTCTTTTGGAGACTGGTAACTAATAGTTAACAATCTCCCAAGTAGCAAAGATCCCATAGGCTGAAGGGTTTGGTGTGCCAATGATTTGACTTGAGTCTTGACGTACTCAGTATGTCAAGAAGGCATGTGAAGTGTAAGAGGCATGATGTACTCAGTATGTACTCAGTATGTACTCAGTATGTACTCAGTATGTCATACAGGCAGTGATGGGGTTAAAGAGACAACATTTAAATCCTTTACTCTTCAAATAACTTGCTGTTAAAATGATGCAAATATAGCCCCTGCAATTAGAGAAAAACTATTGTTTTTTAGTGACAAGGAAACATTTGAAAAAGATGGACCTTGTTTGAATGGGCACTATCAGTCTCAAATGCATAACAGTTGTAAAGAAAATGATATCTAGAGCTTACATTTTGCAAGGCTAGAGTAGTTACATTCACTATGGCCTCAGAGGTAATTAAACTAGCAGATCATAGTAGTAGTTACAGACCTACTTCTGAACATCTTCTGGATATTGATACCATGCTCTGCTCAGTAACTGTTCAGGTTCCCTTTTTCTATACAATTGTCTTCTGTCCATTTCTTTATAGGTCCCCCATCACCAAAGGCAACAGCTTTGCATCACTACAGGCCTCAGTCTTTGCATGACAGTAACACCTCTGAACCAAATGGGAAACCATTGCATCCTTGTCAGCGGGTAAACAACAACTTGGTAGAAGTGAGGTTATCCAACCACTTCAATAAAATGCAGGTGACGGCATCTTTTCCTGCTAACAATATTGAACTTACTGACTCTGGTGTGCGGCATATGAATAGGCTGAAGTTACCCCCAGGGAGCAACAGAAGGCGTGTGGTTAAGAGCAAGGTGAAGCCCAAGAAGTTTAGTATGCCAGGGAGTCCTCTCAAGAGAAACACCTTAGCTGACCACTTGCAAGATGCCATTCTCAACAGGGCACTCATTGAGGATAATACCAACTTGGCAGATGACATGGACAGCCTTAAAAACCAAACACCTTTTGTTCCTTCTAAGGTGAACAGGCCCAGGCAATCCAACATTGAACGTCCAGGTATTGGTGGTTTTGTGTTGCGTGGCCGTGGCTCAGGAGGAAGGAGGTTTGTTGGTGGCCGTGGTGCACGGGGAGGTATCAAGAGAAAAGGTCCAGGATTCCCTATTACGGCACGTGGACCTTCTCACTTGAGCAATGTGCGAGGCCAGCTGTCACAGGTATGTGTTGACCTTTTATTCAAAGTTTTCATCAAGTACCCCTTATTGGTTGGTGGTTGGGTGACTCTGACTTGGCTGACACTGTGGCACAAAATGTAATACACACTTTGATTGTGTGACAAACGGGCATTTAAAGTGAACCAAGTAACAATGTCAATATTATAGAAAGAGAGATTTGATGTTAAAATCACTAGTTGGGTTTGATCTGTTGTGATGATAATCTAGGTGAAATTATCTGCTTGTGTGTATTTTGTAAGTTTTGAACCATTTAACCAAGCAAGTGTGACAGTATACTTAAATCTTTTTGGTATATTCACCTTTTGACATGTACAACAGACATACCCAGGTGGACTGAACAGTTCTGCCTTTGGTACGAAGCATTCTTCATTCAGCCAGTTAGAGGCATCAATTAATCAGGGAAGTAATGACAGTTGTGCTGATGGCAGCGATGAGACTGGCCTGCAAGAATCGTATCCCAAGTGGATGCAGGTAAATCTGTTTACCTCTATTTGCTATTTTGTAAGCATTGTACTCTTTTGCAATACATATAACAATGGAAGGTGGACAATCCAAATTCAAGATGCACTCTTTTATGTGGTATATCTTTCAAACAATTTTTAGGAGGCATTTTTTGGGAAAGACCTCTTGGACACTTTAGGTGGAGAGAAAAGATCAAAGCATGGTGGTAAGACACCATCAACTCCTTCTGAAGATGAAGACAGAGCAAATCAAGATCCTTTTGCACCAAGACAAGGTTCCATGCACCCAGAGAGAGAAGCTTCTTTTGCTGGCTCAGGGCAAGTCCCTTATCAAATGTTGGCTGGCGAAGAGCAACAGCATCCGCAACACTCCAACCAGGGACTTCACCAGGCAGGATATTCAAGGGGCAATCACTCCTTGCCACCAAAGCACCACTCCGAGTTGGGATTAAGTGGGCATGAGAGGTTAGAAGTGAAGTAATGATTTGAAATCGTTAATCGCTTTAGGGTGTTCGTGTCCCCCCCCCCCCCTCAAGAGTATGGTGAAGTGGAAGTTATACTTTTCACTTAAAAGATTTCCCAAATCAAAATATTTTCCTAAATTTATTTTCATGACCAATCTCCTTTTCGTTTGTTGTGTGTGGCATAATTACGGTAATAGTATAATAAAACTGTTAGTTCTGTTTCTCTGTTTTCGTAAATGGGTGTGTTGTATTTTGTTAGCTGGCAACAATCTGCTGGGACGGATCCATTTCCACCACATGCCCTCAGCTTGGCAGAAGATGTTCCCAATCCAGATGCCTTGTATAGGTCACTGGATATGCTTACTGATGAATTGCCAGTATCTCAGAATGATTCTCACTCAACAAACAGAGGTAGGAATTGTGTCCATTCTGCCCCCTCAGTCATTCTTTGTACCAGCATCTTGTATTAGCACTGTCATTAGCAGCCACAGATTGTTTACAGTAGCAAGGTGTAAAACAAAGGTCATCTTTAAGAGCCTGGATTTGTGGTTTTACTTTTGAATAAGACAGTGCTAATCTATATTGCTAGTACTTGTTTGTAATGTTTGGGCCAGTGGTACTTATTATCAGCAAGAGATAATTGATCTTCTGCTGTGTGTAGTGTAAACACCTTAAAGTTCTTTTTGTATTTTTTAAGTACTTTCGCAACCACCCTCCCAACATCCTCCTCCAGCTACACCCACCCAGGCCCGCCCTCAGGGAAACGACCTGGATATTCTGTGCAGTACAGGTGATGTTTTGCCTCACGTTGATGGCCAAGAAGTGGAGGAAATATTTCTTGATATTGAGAGAGAAATGAGCAACAGAGCATTGAATTTTCTGGATTCTCAAATGGAGAACAATGTGGCCAGTTCTCAAGAGCCATTTAATCAACAGAGTGCCAACCCTGCATCAAGTCATGGTGTAGGTTTTCCATCTGGTCACCATGTTAATGCATATGGCCAAGCTGCTGTTAACCATTCATACAACGCTGGTGCTGCACACTTTCAAAGTGTCTCTGGAGGATCTGGCTATCAGCAGGGACCTCAAAACCACATGGATGGGTTCTCCAATTCTGTTGTACCAGGTCCGCTTGGTTTTAATCAGAACAGTGTATTCCCAAGAGGAAGTGAGTTTGATCTGGATGACCTGCCAAAGGGAAGGCGCAGACCTCCAAGTCCTCGAGTAGACCCACTGAAACAGCAGCAGAAGTGGGAAGAGGATGAAAAGCTTGGTGCCATGGCAACAATATCACCAGTTCTTTATGCCAACTTGGAGCATGTTAATTTGAGGCAGGAGTATCCAGGTAAGGGAATGTTTGCAAAAGAAATAAAAAGTAAACTGATTATGTTATTCTTTGGGGTACCCAATCTCCATTTAAGGTATAGAGGTTTCAGTAATGTAATGAAACCCTCCAGATGCCATTATGCAACCTTTTTCCCACAGAGTAAAACCTATAATTGTTGCAGTTTCAGTACAAGAACCCTACATTGTGCATTTTGTATATGTTGCTTGTTTCCCCAAAGACAGTACAATAGTAGCAATTTTTTTCTAAGCATTTGAGTTGATGAGTTTTCCTGAACTTCCTTCAGACTGGCCCAACAGATACAGAGCAATTGCTAGATTGTGGCGGAAACTGTCAGTTGAGCAAAGGGATCCGTATAGGGTAAGCTTATACTGTGTAAGGTGAAATTTTCCATCTTTGTCAAGAAAAGCGGCATCTCTTGGTTCTCTTAGGGATGGTCCATTATTTTTTTGAGGGAGGTGAAGTAAATCCAGCAGAGCAAAAATGGCTGGAAAAAATGATGCAAGCAGAGCCTTCGGGATAAAAATCAAATGCTCTCTACTATCCTGGTCCCATTAAATGTGATGGTAGAAAGTTCTTGCACGAGATATTGGCCTCCCCAAAATATAATCTAAGGAAGGGAAAAAAATATTGCACCAGAAAATTGGAAGTGGGTGTTTTCTACAATAAGTGGACTCATTGGATGGAGGGTGCTAAATGAAATAATTACAGTGCTCAGATTTGATGGACTTCATCAAAATAAATACTTCAAACCTCGATTTAGTCTAAGACACATCTGTTTGGCTTCTCTTGCCTGTACAGTACAGTGAAATAAAACTTTAAAAGTGTAATCGGACGTATATCGGTACACTTTGTAATAGTAGCATTGGCTTAATTGCAAGTTTGTGGAATTATTGCTAAAAGAGGATTCAAGTTAGCACTTGTCCTAAAACCAAAAAAAAATAATGTGATGTTTCTTTCCAGTTGAAGGCAAGGGACAACCGTGTTAGGTTAAAAGATCAAGGGAAAAAAGTAAGTGAATGTTCAACAGAAAACTTACATTAAATGGTACTGTTTAATATTTCAATTACCTTTATGATGCCAGGGTGTTAAATATGTTGACCTTGTGGTTTTACGTGTTTTTGTTTTATCAAGAATAACCTCGGAAATATAGAATTCTCAGAAAAGATATTTTCTCAGAGCAGTGGCATTTTACACTTAAAGTAAACAACAAAAACCCACCCCATTGTTGACTTTTCCATGGCGATGAAACAGATAAAATACTGCAAATTTAGCATAACAAATTAAGAATCTCAACTGGTAATTGTTCGCAATTTCACAGGCATAACGGTGGAGTTGAGCAGTCTTACACTGTGAAACAGGGCTTGAAACTGGAACCTACGAATTTAAGGCCCTAACTACTAAACCATCTTGCCTTCTTGATTAACCTGTCGCCTCCTCCATATTTGGAGGACTAGAGCTGTATGTCAGTTCTTTTTTAGGCCTTTACGCCTTTAATCCAGAAGTAAAATTCTACAGAATTTATTCGATCCTTTCTTTGTTAGTTGATAGCAAAAAGCGACGACAAATCCAAGGCAGAGTCTCAGAAGTCACTTCACTTGAAGCAGCAGCCACAACAACAACTGCAGCAACAAAAGCAACAGCAGGAGCAGGAACAACAGCAGCAGCTGCAGGAGCAACAGCAGCAGCAGCGCATCCAACAGCCACAGCCTCTGCAACAGCATCAACTGGCGCGGCAATCACAACTCTTGCAAAACTCTTCACAAGGGCATCAGGTCGAACAGTTACCACCATCTGCATCTGTTCGCCCACTTGTTGATAGCACCGTACTTCCTGTGACTACTGTCATGCCAGCACCTCCAACACCAGGCACACCTGCGAGATCGATAACCCCAGTAACACCTGGTACCCCTGGCCCCTTGACTCCAACAACACCTACCACGCCAACCTTTTCACAAGTGTTAAGTCACCCACCAATTGGACCTGTCATTCCAGGAAGTATGGGAAGCCTTCCCTCTTCGGGGAAAACTGTTAGTTCCAAAGGAAAGAAAAGTAAAGAAGAGAAGGAGCGAGAAAAAGAAATGAGAAAGCAGAAGTTACGGATTCAGCAGGAACAAGAACGCCAATGGAAAATTCTCCAGCAAAGAAGGGCTTTGGAGCAACAACGTCAACAGCAACAGCAGCAACAAGAAAACGTGTTACTCAGGCAAGAACTTAAAAAACAACAACAAGCTAAAGGAACCAAGGTTCCAGAAGAACAAAAGAAGAAGCGCTTATCCAAAGGTAGTAGACGAGCCCCTTTACAGGGAACAAAAGAGCAAGGTCGTACTTCTGAGAAAGCGGGAGCTGGATCCCTTAGAGATGACGTGGTTGGTTCACCTCCATTTCAAAATGACATGAAATCTCTTGAAAATGCTGAAAACAGAATGGACGAGCAATTGCTTCCTGTAGTAAGTTCATTCTCTGCAGCACCCAAAGCAAATGCAAATGCACTAGCATCTAGCAGTCAATATCAGGATGATTCAGCACTTGAATTTTTGGTTAACTACGATGGACAAGGGAATGAGTTGTTAGAAGAAGGACAAAGTGATCCAACTGTAGCTACCTCTAGTCATGAAATTCCCAATGCAAACCAAGATGAATATCACTCGGTGCAGAGAAATGCAAACCATCAATTTCAACCGCCTTCTGTTTGGCAAAAGGAACCTGTGCAAGAAGAACTTCACCATACAACAGATGCACCTCCGTGGGAACAATCGCAGGGTAACAGTCATCTTGAACAACAGAAGCAACCTAACGGCTCACTAAGCTTAGGTCAAGTCTCACAGACACTTGCAGTTGACAGGCATAGTTTGTGGACCAGTGAAGAGCTTCAACCTGAGACCCTTCCAGATCATGTAGCAAGTGATAATGTGCATGGCAGGGTCCCATTACCTGAGCAACATATGAGACCTTCGCAAGAAGCCCTCCACGACGAGCAGAAGTCCCATGGAAACTTAAGTTCTCATGAGCAAATGATTTTCCGTGATGACAGACAGCAGTCATGGGTTCCAAGAACTCATCAACACCCTTCTGCAATGCCCTCGGCGCAGTCAGCAATACAAGGCCAACAGCTTAGCACAGAGAGTGGGCAGATGGTACACCAACCCTCTGTACCTGATTCCATTCAAGGTGTTCCTTTTTCAGCCCAACATGAAGTGTCAATCAGTACCTCAGAGCAACACCAACAGCAAGTTGTGGAATTGCAACACCCTCCACAAATACCAGTTATGCATTGGCAAGAGGAGCTGTCTCAAGTTCGAGCACAAGTGGCTGCTGCTCATGACCTCCATCCACCTCAATCTGTTCCTCCTCCAGCACCACCAGCACCACCTCCACCACCACCTTTACCACCACCGTCCTTACCATCTTCGCAGCAGCAGCATACTGGTCCACTTCAACCATTTGAATTGACTACAGGATGGCCGCAACAAACCCAGTTACCACCACAAGTACAGCCACAGCCAATAGCCTCATACCCACAGACTCCTCAGCCCCACCAGCTGCACGGTCCTGCAAATTCACAAAGTGCTGTGCCCCAGACACAATTTCAGACTCTGCATCAAATGCCAGTTCAGATGGCTCCAAATCAACATCCTAACCCATCTCTGTCGAGTCAACCACAGGATAGCTCTCTACAGCAGCCACAACAACAGCAACAAGATATGGTTCAGCGACAGCAAAGGGAACAACTCATTAGAGCTCAGCAGCAGCAATTTTTCCAGATGCTTCAGCATCAACAAGTTTTGCAGCAACAACAGCAACAGCAGCAACAACAGCAACAACAACAGCAACAGAATGCTGCGATCCAACCAGGCTTTGCTAGGGTACGGCTAAATCAGGTGATGAACACAAAAGATTTGCCTGAAATAGACACAGAAGAAGAACACCAAGAAAGACTTCGATACCTTTATCGCCAGCGTCAGGCACAAAAACAGCAGCAGATGCAGGTGCAAGCTCAATTGTTGCAACAAGCTTGGATCCAACAGCAACTTGCTAATGGGGGTGGCCAAGGCGTGGGTCCACCTGGTATACTTCCAGTGGATTCTTCCAACCCTCAAATGTTACAACAGTTTGCTCAGCAGATACGTCCCCAGATGCCTGACTTGGCACAGCAGCAACTGTTTGCTGAATACCAGAGGCGTATTCAGCAGCGCCAAGATTTAGGTCAGCAAACAGTTCATTACGACAAAGTTTTGCAGGAATTTCAACAACAGCAAGGAATTCCAGGAGGTGGTGGTACTCACACAGGTGGTCCATTCCTGGAAATTCCTCAGCAAAGGTTTGCTCTGAGGCAAGCAACGTCAATAGTTCAACCTGGTTTAAAGCCTATAATGCCGTACGGCCTAGATGGACAGTTTGTGGGTCAACAGCAACAACTATACAAGATGCAGTTACAACAACAGATAATCATGCAGCAACAGAAAAAGGAACCAACCGTAAAGAACACCGCCCGGGCAGGTACTGCAACTGGAAAGGTTGATATGGTTAATTCTGGTGATGGTGATGGTGATAAGAGGTCTCTTAGTCCAGCTCTCAGTGATGGTATGCATTGTTCCATTGGCAACACTAATGCTCTTCCTGAAAAGTCTCCAGGTCCTGAAATTGGAAATGAAAACCAGCAAGATGGCAGAAAGGGAAATAACGCAAATGAATTGGTCAATGAGCTGACGACTGATAGGATTCCTTCTGTCCCTCTAGATGATCAGAACCTCGAAGAGACTCATCACAGCAAGGACCAGATAAGTTCTGAAGTAAATCCCGAACTAGAGAATGCTGAGGTCGCTGCAGAGTCTATTGTGGTTGCGGGTGGACAAGAGAAAGCCTCTGCAAGCGGCGGAGACCTTACTTCTTTTGTACAAGCTAACAAAGAACAACGCAAAACCGGTGATTCGGAACACACAAAGGAAAATTGCAAGTCAGTTTCAGGTAACGACAGGAACATTGTAGAAGGGCAAGTGGAACCGACTGAGACTAATCAAAAGAGCGTTGAAGGATTAGAGGGCGTTGGAAGTGAGCTTTTTGCAACTGATGGAGAAAGTGTTCTAAGTAGAATATCCTCTGAGGCTGTAAAGGACCTTGAGTGCAAAGGTGGAGAAGGATGCCCTGTTGAGGGGGAGCAGATATTCCCCGAACCACAGGAAGCAAAAGCAGAAACAGTACAAACGAATGATAACAAATTTGAGGAAAATGAAAGTAAGAAGGAAGAGCTTGTTCAAGAAGGGGAACTTGCTTCTAAACCTGGCATCTTTGCTGAAGTCAAGGAGGCCCCTGTTCACCAACACCACATACCCAACCAAGCACCTCCTGTTCCTCCGCCTCAGGCCCAACATTTCCTGATGCAACAGCAGTTTATGGGGTTACAGCAACAGTTCCTGCAAATGCAGCAACAAAGACAAGTTCTTGTCCAACAATACCAACAGCTGCAACAGCAACTGCACCAGGCTGGAGGGCAGGATCCAGTACTTGCTGGTCAAGTCATGGCTGTCCAGTCTCAAGGACAGGTTCTTCAGCAGCAAATGTTACAAGCTTGGCAACAAATGCAACTTATTCAGCAACAGTTGCAGCTCGGAGGGGTGACAGTCCAACAGCAAGTTGCCATCCACCAGCAACCGTCGCAAGTGCAACAGCAGCCACAACCAGGTCCAAAGTGGTCTACTCCAGGACATCCAATAGGGGCCCAGCCAGGTGTGTTCCCCATGAGACCTGGGGTTGTGGAGTTGCAACGTCCTCTGCAGTCTGGGATGCCACTGACAGACAAGGTAAGATATATCCCGTTTTAAGTATTGTACCAGTATAGGTATATTTAAAGTATTCTACCAGACCTTGGAATAATTCACGTTTATACCGTTTACGCTAAACATTTCTATGCTTAACGTATCTAGTGGCTGTCGTGACTTACATTTCACAACAGTTAAGTTGTGTGTATTTAAATTTAAAATTTTTTCACCTGGATTCTTCACCAACTTATTACACAGTCACAACACGACCAGAATGTATCTGAATCCGTTCAAGCCTGAACTCTTAATTCACGTTTTTACCTTCTACGCTAAACATTTATATGCTTAACACAAGAATTCAACAGCTGTTAAAGTTGTGTATATAACTGTGATGATCGATTATGTCTTCATATCTTTCTCTGTAGTTCAAGTATATGATCTTAGTATATCTCGTGTCAGTGATCACGTTTTCAGTGGATTGGCTGATATAGTTGTTTTCCTTTCTTATCAGGGTGTTGAGCCAAAACAAGGCAGATCACGGTCCAAAAGCAGGGACACACCTCAACCATCCCCTCTTGGACAGCAAAACCCCAGTATTGACTGGCAGCCACCTAAAGGGAAGCAAACAAAATCGCGACAGAGAAAAGCCAAGAAGTCAGAAGTGAAAGCCAAGGATTCAGAGCTTGAACGGCAACAGCAGATGCTTCAACAACAGTTGTATCAGCAGATGGAGCAGAGGCATCGCTTGATGCAGCAGAAGCAGGGTCTTTTTGTGGAACATGGCCAACAGCCGGCTCCTCAGCCAACAATGCCATTACAGCAACCGGGTCAACAACCTCCAGTATCATTACAACAGCACATGGTTGAGAACCCTGCGTTGTTGGCACAACCACCAATTGATGTGCCTCATACAATGAGACCTTTGTCTCATACCCCAGACCTTTCACAAGGCCCACCATCGAGGCCTGATTCCCAAATGGCATTGCCTCCCTGTACACAAGGCTCGCAGATGACCCTTCCTCCTGCTAATCAGGTGCCTCCAGGATATATCCAAACTTCAGATCAAGGATCCTTTTCACAAAGGTTTCCTACACCTGAGCATTATCTTCAGCAGTTCAGCCAGCAGCAGGCGCATCAGAGGAAACCACAGGTTCATTATGTCGCTGAAGCAAACAATCCTTTCAGTGATCAGTTTCAAGAGCTTCAGAGCAAAGGCAGAGGAAGAGGAGGAGCAAAGAAAAAGCCAGGCCCCAGGAAGCCAGGAAAACCGCGCGGAAAGAAGGCAGCAGAACTAGCCGCTTCACAGGTCGATTCTGTGAAACAGGAATGCCAAACTAATCCTACTGTACCTGACCAAAGTCCGCAGTGGCCTGTCCCCACTCCATCGCAGCTAACACAAGCTATAAAGCAGGAGAACCCCGAAATTGATGAAGATTCCCTTGAAATGCCAAACGTTCAACCAAGTGCAGCACATGCTGCTGCTCATGATTCTGTTCCTAATGTACGTCTTGAAGAAAGCCGGGAAAAAGATGCTGCTGTTGTACAGGAGGCCAAAGCAGTGGATGACATACCACCAGAACAATACATTGAAACTTGCCCTATTGTAACCACCAGCGAGAATGCATCGTCCACGAGCGATGATGCATCAAAGGACACAAACGTAACTAATAGAGAGAGCACACCATCAGGTGACACTTCCGCTCCTGCAGAAGAGGATGCTGATGAGTCTGTTGACAAAAGTGCAAGGTCATGCAATGGCACTGGACTTGAAGCACTACAGAAGCTCGAGTCTATGGTCGCGGACATGGCAAATGAGGAAGAGGCCTGTAAGGAGCTCGAGAAGCAAACTGAATTGGAAAGGTGGCCCCTCGATGATGACGAGTACGACCCTGAGATGGACAAGATTTATGATGGAGATTTCATGGAAACGTTTGAGCGGAGCTTAGTCTCACCTGCCAAGGTTGTGGGTAATGGGTCTCAAGCTAACTCTGTGGCTTCTCTTGAATGCCATGAAGAGAGTCTTATTTCTCCCCTGCTCGAGGAAACAGAACGGCGAAAAGAACGTCAGAAGTTCTTTGCTGAAGTTTCGTCCAATGATTCAGTTTCATTGGAAAAGAACGCTTCAGATGTGACAAGGAACGAGTCTGGAAGTAAACAACAGGACGAAGGAATGATGTCATGTAATCTGTCTGACCCAAGTGATGCCACGCCGTGTGATGTTACGAACCCAAGTAGCGATGAGAGGGTTGGGCAAATTGCAAACAGTGGTGAACCATCATTTGATCAGACTAAGTCTCTTAGAGAATCTGAAAAGGACCCGTTAACAGACTCCACAGGAAATCAATTATCGGAATGTCACTCCGACAGAACAGATCATAATCACGGTACTCAGGTGGAAGCTAGTGCTCACAATGTTCCCCAAGGAAAAGACCACTGTCACGATTCACTTGCCAGTCAAATGTTTGGGACTGCTGTCAGTTCATTACCTCAGTCTAAATGCGAGTCATCGGAAACTACAATCCCACCTGTGAATGTTGTAGCTGAAGTGGACGAGACGAGAAGTGGTTCTTCTGGTAACGGTGGCATTCCTTTGGCTCCAGAAGCTCAGCGAACACCTGAAACAGAGACGTTTGAAAGCAGTGCTCCTCAAAGCATTTGTGAGGCCATCCTTCCATGTGATGCAGCAAATGTAGCAAGTTCGATTGCGCCAGAAGCTGTGCATGATACTGTCAGTCAGATTCCCAAACCACTGGATCACTTTCATAGTAGCCACCTACAGGAACCTGTTCCATCAAACCCCATACGTCCTGCTCAACGTGAGAAACCTGCTAAAACATCTAAGGCAACAAGTCGACCTAAAAGCCAGCACAGTTCTGGAGAAGGATCAGTAAAGAAGAGGCCATCTCCTAAGGAGGACGACCCACTGAAGAAACAGATTCAAGAGCTTCGGAGACAGGAATACGAGCGAAAGAAACGTGAGTACGAGGAGCAGCAGAAGAAGAAACGTGAGCTTCAGAAAGAACTTCGCATCCAAAAACAGATGATCAGGGAGCAGAGAAAGCGACAAAAGATCTACATGAATGCCAACAACCGCAAACAGAAAACGAATTTTGAGAATAGTACAGCTTCTTTGAAGCTTTCTACTCCCAACAACACACACAGGGACGTCAAGCCAGCCACTCCTCTTTCTCTTTGCGAGCCCAAGCTGTTGTTGACTCTGGCATTGACACATCCGTATGGAAGCAGGCCTGTAAATGGTCAGTGTCTCCTGAAAGGAAACTTTGGTTCAGCCAAAGTCGATGGCATGGTGGATTATTATTCGCAGTTCCCATCACCGGACATGGATATTGTAGTAGGACATCCACCCACTCCACCCTCATCTCTCCCACCCTCACCAAGGGTTCACCAACAGCAGAATGATTCCTCAGGAAGGCCTCTTGTCAATGGCGACGTTTCAGCTGAAGAAAGGCAGCGTGATGAACTACTAACCATGACCAAACCAAATGCACACGGTCAGGACAGTGAACATCCAGCAAAACGAGCTCGGTACATAAGCACTCTGGAGTCAAGTAGAAGTGGCGTTAGTGTACCACCATCGATGCCCACGCCACCATTATCGGATTCGGCGGCGACCGTTAATGATCGATTGGTTGAAGTAATTTCTTCTGCAAAACAACGCTCAAACGCGCACACGGAAAGAAATGGCAAAGAGTCAAACAGTAGTTCTTCGTCGACATCACCCGAAACAGTTCAGTATATAGCATCTTCATCTCCAGAATCGGACGCAGTCAACAGAGTGCAGACTCCTAAATTTTCGGCGTTGTTACAGCGTGATAGTACAGACTCGCCAACATTCCCAGCGGTGACAATCAAGCGCGAGCAGTTGGAACACTTCCTGGACAACGGAGTCCCTCGATCTTGTAGCCAATCATGCAGCAATGTCTCAGATACTAATTACGTACATACTACGTGCAAATTGGAGGCACTTCAGACAACTAGAATTGAAAACGATGCGGATGATTTGGATAGCATCAACGTTACGCTAACTCTATCTCCAACATCTGAGCAAAGAGTAACAGACACTGTAGCTTCCGTAGCAGATTTGATAGGCTGTTCTCCTCCCAGGCGAGCGGACATTGTTATCGAGCCAGCTGGGAAAGGTTTTTCTACGAAGGGTTTCATGATGCCCCACTCGCTGGCGACTACAACTGGAGACAGTGGTAATAGCTCAGTGGCTCCTAGGCCCCACACTTCATCGGATATTTATCAGAAAAACCCTTTTCCTTGTTCGAAATTAGACCTATCACCAAGCGAGGAAACGTCATCTCGGAAAAAGCCTGAAGGTCCGTACTGCAGACACTGTGACGTTTTAATAATAGGAATCGGGGTAAAGCGAAAGCAAGACGAAGAAGAAACAGTGAAGACTGCAGTCACAGTTGATTCAAATCGAGAGTCTGATGTCGCGGACTACAAAATCTATGGAGTGAACGTTGAGGCTGGGGACTGTACTGGGGACATATTTTGTGCGGAAGCTTGCTTGAAACAATATTTTGCGCATTTGGGTTCTGCGTGTTCATCGCCCACACGGGAATGTAGATCAGGGTCAGCAGCTGAACAGCCTCGTTTAGATGCGACTGTGACGTCAATGGGTCAGACGAGCGTTGGAGCGGGAAATGTGACGTCAGTGAGTGCAGTTGATACTCGAGGAGCTCTTATCGCTGAAGGCTTATCGCCGACATCTTTACAGAAAATGAGAAGTCCCAGCTGGAAGGAGGAAGACGAAGATGAAGAGGTTAGAAGGTGTAACTATTTGTAAAGAAGCGGTTTTTTTTCTCTTTTTTAATATTTTTTCTTTTAAGCCTCGTAGTGGTAGGTTGGAGTTTGTTTTGATGGGGGTGTAAACAACGTAAGTCCTTTTCCTTTTCTAACTTCATTATTCAATGTTTTACACACTGGTTTTGTGTGTTCCCCTTAAAATAGATATACAACGGAATCTGCTCTTGTAAATTACTGAAAAAATGTGCATCTCCTAATTACTCTGTCTACTCAGCTGATTCCGTTGTAAATCTCGACTCGGTTTAAAGCTTTGTGCAAGTTGATGACTGCATGAACTCTGTCAGGATAGTCAGGGAAGAAATCACCACCCACTGGATGACTAGTTTGTTTTGTCAGCACTCATACTCTGGATTGTGATTTATTGCAAGCATAAAGTGGCCTTCCCCGTCAGCAACTGACTCTCGGAAACAAAAGAGCACTTGATCGATTTTACGTAACGTGACTCATGTCTTCATAGGTTAAGAATTGCAAACGGCAGCGTCGATTGAGATGGAAGAGATGGCAACAGAGCGAGGCAGCAAAGGGTGACATCAAACAGAGAGTCGAGCTAACACCTGAGGAGATCGTTGAGGTACGTACGGCTACTAACGTAATTAGAACCACTGCGTGTAGACCCACGTGGAAGCTAAACAACTAAAGGTGCTGGGACCCAAATGATCTGGATGTCTGTTTATTTTCAGCTTCTGGAGAAACACAACGGAGCATTGAAGCCGTCTTCCAATGTGCCGGATGACAAGAGGTTATGTACTCTGTGTGGTGAGACAGGAGATGGAGAGAACAATGCATCGGCTCGGTAAGAACTTGATCTCGTGGTCTATTTTCCCACTGAGACTCCAACACGCAAATGAAAAAGTCTTATCGTTTTCGCTATTACCTTATTCCTTAGCCTGTTGAATCTCGATGTGGATGTATGGGTTCACCTTAATTGTGCGCTGTGGTCGCTGGAAGTCTACGAAACCTTGAACGGTGCGTTAATGAACGTGGATGTGGCGGTGAAGCGAGGAACTATCACGGTGAGTGAATCATGCTTCCTCAGTTTTAGTCTTCCTTGTTACTTGTAAGGTTTCTATTATTATTATTATTTGAACGTCTGCCCTGTACGATGAAATACGAAAAATACACTAAGGATGCGGGTCGATTAAAACATTTTGAGAGCCATTCAATGCGTCTGTTGTTTATTGTTTCTCGTTCAGTGGAAAAATTTGACGTAACCACCCTGTCTCAGTTCCCGGCCGTGGCGGAGTGGTACCATTCATGAAGGACCCCCTCGGAATGATTCACTGCTGGAATTTAAGTGGGTAATAGTAAATACTGATGAATTGCTTCTGTTGCCAACAGAACTGTGTTGTGTGCTTCAAGAGGGGCGCCACCGTGACTTGTAACCAGAAGATTGGCTTGTCTAAGATCGGTTGTTCCAACAATTTCCACTTCAGCTGCGCCATCTCTCACGGATGTGTGTTCCTTAAAGACAAGGTAAGCGGTTAAACAAGGACATGAACTGCTAAAAGGCAGCAAGGCTGTGCAGATCTAATGGGTTCTCGTGGAAACTCCTTCTAATGTTTTGTTGCTACAGTCGAACCTCCCGCAAGCGACCACCCAAAATGTCTAGTGGAGGTGGAGGTGGAGAGCTTAGACCATAATGGATCAAAATTTGTCTTCATTAGAATATGATAACTACCGAGACTTGCACCAATCCTGGTGCAAGGTTTTATTCATGTAAAAGACAATTTCAAGAAAAATCCGATTCTTCCCTTTGAGAAATTTCCGTTTCTACTAGCAAGAAATACAATAATGTTACCACACTTTATTATCCATTCTTCGCTCCATGATTGGTCAACTGATCGCTTACGGGAGGTTAAAAACAAAAGGAAAAATTCAAACTTTTAGCTATAAAAGTGTTCGCGGTCGGTTAGGAGAGGTTCCAAATATAGTGACATGACCTGCAAACTTTTGGTATTTTCTTAAACTGTTCGCTGAGGAGAGGTGGTCGCAACCGGAGGTTCCACTGTTTTACAGACCGTCGCTAAATTAGGAAGAAAATCCTTGGAAAATGAGTATCTTGCATGATTGGCGGCATGTTCCGTTTGTCAGGACAATTTGTTTCGTAGTTTTAGGCGTGTGTCTATGGTTTTGGTTTAAAGTAAACTAAACCCAAACGGTAAAAAATAGAAAAAAAAAAACATGACAACACCCAAAACTCTGCCTTGAATTAAGCGATGAAATCTAAACACGATTGATTTGTTCATTACCAGACGGTTCTCTGTCGGGAACACAGACCGGATACCCCCATACTGAAAGATCTTGTGCTGTCCTCTTACGCTGTATATAGAAAAGTGTACGTCAACAGGGACGAGATTCAGCAGATAGCAAGGTGAGCTTGACATCAGTGTCGTCACAACAGTGTGTATTCTCGGACTTTCAAGCCGCATGAATAAATTTCTCATTTTTCGTTGTCAATCAGAGACTAGTTGCTTTTTCTCTTTTAAACGCGACTGAACCTCCACTTGTCGTTCAGCGTTTTTCTGTACCGTGATAGACCCTATGCTTAAATGGCTGCCAATTAAAAATTCTTTTGTATGCATTTAAATTAGCCCAACTAGCCTCGTTTGAGAATAAAAATTCTTTTGAATTATCAACTCAAAAACGATGTTAGTTGGGCTAATTTTAATACTTACAAAAGAATTTTTAATTGGAATCCATTTATGCATAGGGTCTATAGGATTTTGTGACATTAAGTTACAGTATTGTATTCTTTTTGGTCTTCTATAACTTGCGTCTTTGTTGACTGACCCTGTGGTACATTTTCCCGCCAGCATGTTACGTCACAATCAGGAGACCAGTGACAAGCCACAGACGCTACGAGTGGGCAGCTTAGTGGTGAGATCACTGGGACAGCTTTTGCCTCATCAGCTGCAGTCGTTCCACACAAGAGACGCTGTGTATCCGGTCAGTGGTGGTTGTTTATTGCCACACGTTTGAACATATCCCTCTCCCCTTAAAACGTGCCTTTGATGAAGTTGCCCAAATAGGCCAAATAAGTCGTAGACCTTCTTCACGTTAGCTTGGTTAGTAATCAATCAAATGACAGTGCAACACACTCATAGAGACTGTATCAGCAGATAACGCTTTTCCTAAGTATCCCTTGTCACTTTTGGTGGTAAACGTGGGCTTAAAAATTCCGTGGCGTGTGGGTTTATTGTGTAAGCTATCTGTTGATTTAATTTACTATGGCTTTTACAACTAAGGCAAGACTCGGTGCTTTTGTCGGTAGTCAGTGTATTGACATGCTCTCAATTCAATCTTCCACGATAGGTGGGCTTCAAGACAATCCGTTTCTACTGGAGCATGCACTCTGTGAATCGCCGCTGTAAATATTACTGTGATGTTGAAGACGCCGAAGGAACTCCAAGTTTTACCATCAGAGTGGATGACGAAGGACATAAAGAACAACTTGTTTTCAGAGGAAAATCACCAAGAGGTATATATTGCAAGGGAAGAAAGTCGACCGCTAGTTATCGCACGCTCATGAGCCTTGCTAATCGCACCAAAAGAATCAAGAGTGTGTTAAGAGAAGTAGAGTTGTTTTGAAAATAGGTTTTACTTGCTCTGACAGATGTTACGGTAGGTTTTCACTCGTTCGCTCTGCCAAATTACCTCGACGTTTCTATTTTTTGTGGCCTATATTCAACTGCATATTGTTGTAATAGTTTCTGAGTTGATGACCTCTTTGGCGGTGTTCTTTGTGTTTTTTGCAGATGCCTGGCAGCAGATTCTTGTTCCCATTTTGAGAATGCGGAAGGAAGCGGGTCTCGTGAACTTGTTTCCACAGTACATAACTGGAGAGGTAAGCGAGATACACAACATGTTAACAGCAATCATCATTTGAACATACAAGGTTAGGGTTTCCATTACTTCCAGTGCTGACGTTGTTACCACTTTTTTTAGGATTTGTTTGGTTTATCAGAACAGTTTGTACTGCGGATTATTGAGTCGGTAAGTGGCTGATTTCCTACAGGTTTGTTTCGTTATCTGTTCAATTATAAACCGCCAATGCTGTCTTCTTGCAAGGCTGCTAAGTGGCTGATGTAACGTCCTGTTGATTCACATGTTCTCTAATCTTTGATTTCTATATCAGTGGTTTCTATCTTTTTTATCGTAATACTCTTCGTGTTGTGTAGAGTTTGAAACGCGTCTTTATTGCTTTGTTATCAGATGCCCGGAGTGGACCAGATGCAGGGATACAACATGCGTTACGGCCCATCGCCCATCATGGAGCTGCCGCTGGCGGTCAATCCCACGGGCTGCGCCAGATCCGAGCCTTTACTCAAAACACATTTTAGGAGCGCCAGGTAATGTCAACCTTGTTATAAGGACACGGAGAATTGAAGGGTGGAACTCGAATGTACACAAACACGAAAAGCAATTAATTGCGTCCTTTGTCTCTGTGGTGGCACTTCAGACTGACAGGAGTCTTTCCGCTTATCTTTGGGTCTGAGTTACAGATTCAAATTCGCCCAAGTAGAATGAAGAAATGAAAGATATCCTGTAAAGGGGAATGTGATATGTGGGCTTGGAAGTGTAGTGTGTGGGTTGGTTGGTTGGGTGGGTAATTGTTATTCTTTAGTTTGCGTTACCATGTGATTTAATGTCTAAGTGTCCTTATGCTTTTGTCCACAGAGCACGCGCTCTTCGGTCTGCCACCAGTTCTGGATCGGCTGTGTCCCCCGCGGCCACGGTTGGCGCAGGAAACTCGGACGAGTCATCTGGTCTGTACCTCAAGCAGTTTGTATACTCCAAAGCTGCGCAGTACCGGAAGCTTAAAATGGAATGGAAAACAAACGTGTTCCTAGGAAGGTCGAATATTCAAGTAAGTTTTAAGTTTTCTTGAGGTTTTTTTTTTTTTAATTTGACATTCGCATAGGGTTTTAACTTGGCATTTATCTATATTTATTACATGGCGAACTTGCTGAGCGGGCAACATGAACCAAATCCTGCGCTGTGATTGGCTACCCGAGCGGGCAAGATGGAGTTATCTTGCCCGCTGGGGATTACGCGCCGTGTCCCGCAAGAAAAACTTGTTCTTTTTCCCATATAATATGTCCCATATATTAATATGGCTTGATATTAGCCTCGTTTTTGCGTGTTTTGGGACCTCGACTCCTTCACGGTCAATAAACATGAAGGAAAACCAACTTGGTCAGTATCTAGCAATCTTGACCTCGGGCTTGGTCAATAAACCTTATTTACAGAGAGTTATGTTGTGAACGCCGAATTCAGATCCCCAGCTACACATTAATTTTTTTAAAACCTTTTTCCTTCTCCTTTCAGGGTTTAGGTCTGTTTGCCAACAAAGACATGGAAGCGGTAAGTTGTGTTTTTTTGTTTGCTCTTCCTGGCATGGCTGGTATCTCTCATTGTTCTGCAAGTCATTTTAAAATTTGAAGGTGCTAATGATGAATGTTTGGCCTACAGGGAAGTATGTTGATCGAGTATATCGGTTCCATCATCCGAAACGAAGTTGCAAACAGAAGAGAACAAATCTACGAGAAACAGGTAGATTCATATTAGGATAGTTTTCGTTGCACTCATTCATTTCCGTTCTCCTCTAGCAGCTGGCGCTATGTTTTTTTTTACCTCGGATGTTAACCTTGTATGTTACGTGTGTCTTCTTTATTAAAACTATTTCCCCGGTTACTAGTTTTTGGACCAAAAATGTAATCGCAATTTCTGCAAGGGTAGTGTTATCAATTTTACTTCAACTTCTTTGACTTCTGTTTACAGAGTTAACATAAGTGAGTATCGTAATTATAGAAAGAGAGATGTTTGTTACATCTGGTTAGAGGAAGACTAAACCGATATGTGCGTGGTAACCAGAGTAGACATTGGTTTTCGAGCTCGGTCCTGAGCAGTGTTTTGTGTGTCTGTTGTAGAATCGCGGTGTGTACATGTTCAGAATAGACTCTGATGCTGTAATCGATGCAACAATGGCTGGCGGACCTGCGCGTTACATCAACCACTCGTGTATGGTAAGTCTTTGTCGCCTTCGGCTTATCACATTGGCATCGTAAATAGTCGACCTGGATTTATACCCCAAACTGATCTTTCTGTCTCTTGCATCTGCTTCGTTGGAGAGAAATTAGGTGCCTTTTTGTACCCAGTTGACAAATTCAGGTGGTATTTCTTCCCAACCTTAACGGAACCTTGTTTAATTGTAATATTACGTTTGTTATTGCATACCGTATTTTTGCAAGTCCTCTCGGAATGCTGTTGAGATGTTTGAGACGCTGGTTACGTGCATTTGGGAAATGTTAAATTGAGGGGTGTAGAGAGATTGCCTTTTTGTATTGACGGATTGGCAACCTCGACTAACTTTGGATTTTTGCCCAACTAATACCAGTTGGAATGTGTGGTTTTGTAATAGCTGTCTCTTAAGTATTCAAATGTGTTCTTTTTTGTATTTTCCTTAGCCAAACTGCGTCGCTGAAGTAGTGACATTTGAGAAGGAGCAAAAGATTATCATTATATCCAACAGGAAGGTTGAAAAGGGAGAAGAGGTAAACGTAATTCAACTGAGCTAGGAACAATTGACGATAAGCAGCTGCAAGTCGATGAAAACTACAAACAGAAAATTATTGCAAGATCTGTTTCAGAGAAGAAATGAAAAAAATTGCTTTAAGTGTTATCACACTCTTCTGGAAACATAAGTGTAAGTTTGGGAGAATTCGTAAGAGCCTGGAAATACTCTGCTGGTGGTAGCGTTTCCAGAGTTTATGGAAAATGTATAATGCGGATAGCGTTTGCTATTTTCAATTACGGCTCATGAAAAACTGTTTTTTCGTAGACCAACGTGATGACTTGACGAGCAATTGTTTCAGACGTGTTTGAATTTACGTCTCATGCGATACTACAACCGCAGAGGATTTTTTCCTTGTTGGGTTTCCGTCATTTCGAGGCTCAACACCGTTGCTTGTCTTGTCATGGCTTGGAGCACGTACATGCGTTTGTTCAAAATTCTACGACCACCTGGTCGTATTTGTAATTTTTTTTTCCTGTATCCCATGATTTGAATAAATAATTTGCGAATGAACGTTTGCCATTTGGTTTTCAGCTTTCAGCCATCAACATATTCCGATGAAGTCGATTTCTTTTATTATTATTATTTTTTTTTTTTGCGTCAAGTTCTCATTGTAATTTATTTTTTCCCGCAGCTTACCTACGATTACAAGTTCGACTTTGAAGATGAAGAAAACAAGATTCCATGTCTCTGCGGCGCGCCCAATTGCCGCAAATGGATGAATTAAGACGAGGGAACACTGTGTTTCTCTCCGAAATTTATTTATCGTTATTTATTTAACGCATTTCCGTTCGTGGAATGTTCTACAGTTTTTGGCCGGTACAAATCTAGAATTTTCTTACCCATAAAGACAGCGAGGAATATTATATTGCATGATGTATAATTAATCGAGTTTTAGTTCGCTTTTTGCTCAGCTCCAGTAGATAGCAGTGTCACATAGAAGTAGCTACATTCAGTAAACGTATTGAATTCGCTAGTGTTTTCTTTTGTAGTCCAGTATTATAATAATAGTTCCAAAAATGTCCACAGTTTTTAAAAAATTTTACACGCTCCAAATGCGTGGCTCATCAAATGTAGTGTACATAATATAGTATTGCCTGAAGTGAAGTTTTATTGAATATGGAGAAGAAGAAATAAATGCGCGACACATAGCTATTTGCTTGTGAGTTTCGGCGTTCTTTCGTTTGTGTCAGTGTTTTTTTTTTTTTTCTCTCTCTCTCTTTTGTTTCGTTTTTTTAATGTGTAATTGCTTGAAACCTGCGAGTGGCCGAGTTATTCACTAACATATATCTGGGTAGACTGAAAGGCTAGGGTTATTTGAGAAATACTGGGGAAACCTAATTGACACGAGTGTTTAGTGTTTAATCACAACAATATTGGCGACAGTAAGGGGTTTCTTTTTTGCCAATTAATTGAAAGCGAGCTGCCTTAAAAAGAAAAGTGAAAACTTGCCAACTACGGGGGTTCCAACTGGTTTGACAAAAAAACAAGTGCTCCGAAAAGTTATTCAAGTAATGGTGTTCCGAGTATCATTGAATTTTCCGTAACCGGCTTCATCCAAAAGCTAATACACCTTGTTATGGAATGATCGCGTGTATTGTTACGAGCTAAAGAACTTAGAGCTGGTCAGAGCGTTTTTCAAGCGAATGCGCGCGGTTTAGACGCATGAGACGCTTGCGTGCGCGAAGCTCATTACTCCGCCTAATTTCTGCAGCGAAGCACTTAACGAATGACGGAGATCGGTTTAAGATAAGAGCTTCCACTTGCGATCGGCGTGCTTTGAAATTACTCCAGTTAACTACTCTTTTCGTGAAGGTGGACTGAAAAATAATTTATCGCCCAGGGCGAAACAACTTGTACACGCTGGCGACTAGGTGATGTTGTTAAATTCCGTTCGTTGAGAAGGGGTCGCTAATTATTTTCTTCATAGCACGCACGAAACCAAAGCCTGAAACAAAAGAAAGGAGGTGTTATAAAGAACTGGGAAAAAACTATTGGTGCTCGACAGATGAAGTAAGAATGAACACGGGAAAACTACGCGCGAAACAGTCGAAAGATTTTTCGAGCTTTGACAGAGATCCTCGCGAGCGAGCGAGAAGGACAGCTGTCGTTTTGAAGCAGAGCGATATTTGACGTCCCTTAATTTCAGGGCGCCGTATTGACGAAGATACGCGTTGTTTATGACAAGATGTCGCCGGACTTCTTTTCCAATTATCTTGGACAAGCGATTGATAGACAGTTAAGACCTGATCGATATCCACGGAATATAGAAGATTTTACACTTTCCACCTAACGTACCTGTTACATAGATACATTTTCACTGTAATTGCGAATTGTTTTGAGTTTGTACGCTGGGTAAGATTGATCATTGTGTTTGATCAGAAAAACCATCTGTTTGGTAGAAATATCCTTGAGAATCCCATCTAAAGACTCTTTTTCCAGCGTGTTTTCGTTCATGATAATTTTAATTTCACAGTATTGTTTCGATTTTAATCTTTTACAAAACGTGTATATGACGGACCGCATGAAAGTTTTATGTCGTCACTCTTGGACTTTTTGTTTATACAAGTGTACCACCTGCACCAGCTCTGAAAACCGAAATAAAAAGTCAATTTTACGCTCAGTTCACCGACTTTTCAATTCCATGTAATAACTATATGAAATTACACCAATTTTCCGGGGGAGGTGGGACTTTATTCAAAGAGGGCCCTGCAAACCTTAAATTGGCTGACCGAAAAATGACAGAGGAAATTGAAAACATGTTGTTATCCGATAAATGAACCTTGGGTTAGACGTTGGAAGGTGGGGGGGGGGGGGGGGCTTTAAAATAGCCGTGATGAAGTTCCGTGGTATTGTAGGTGGGATTATAGACGCTCGTAAAACCCTCGTCACAAAGGTTTGACTGAATTCATTCAGTGTTAACCTCCGGCATATGGTTTGCGCGGTAAACAGTTTGCTAACAGAAATTCGGAATAAGTCAGTAGGATTATAAGAGCATGTCTGGTGACCAACAAAAGGGGACGACAACCCCTGATTCTGCGAACTCGTCTCTTCACCTCTCTCGCCAGGGTTGTGACTAGTCAGCGTAACTATTGTACATGTTCCTTCTTTTGACTGTCTTTCAAAAAAAGGTTCCATAAATTCTACAAATTCCGAGAAATACGAGCTTAACAAATTAATTTTTTTTATTCTAGGTTGTTGTTGTTGTTGTTGTTGTTATCCTACTTTACATCGTCTTTTTCTACTTTCATGTTTAGTTTGTTGTTGTTCTTTTGTTCAATTCAGGAAGTGCCTTGTCAATCTTCATTGTTTCTCTTCCACTTGGTAGGGGACAGCTAACGTGGAACGCCTATAGCGCAGAGACACGCACTGCGTGAGCTCTGCTGCTGTGGAGTGAGGTAATTTTTAAAAAGTTTTCCTCTCCCGTTGATTGCCTTATTGGTTATCGAAGAAGCATCCTGGTTCAATTTTGTTTTGTTTTAGTCGCTGAGGGTAAGGAATACGAAACTGACACTTAGATTTTAATTTTTCGCACCTTTGCTTTGAAAGGAACAGTGTAAAAACATGCTATGTCTTTGTCATGCAATTTGTGTGTAATATATTTTTCATATTTTCGGGAATTCTTGTTACTTAAGTTTTCTGAACTTCAAAAGACCGAGGAAAACTGGCAATGACGCCGGGTCCACGGTTGCGGAAAACTCTTAATAAAACACTTCAAAGCTTCCGTAGCTTGTGTGCTGTTTGTTCTTCTGTGAGCACACTCTACCCTCCAAGGGAAGTTTGGGCTGCATTCCAAGGGCTTCCCTCAATGGCCAAGTTATGTGAAAACGGAAACAGGCACATCCGGTCTACGTGGTTGAAAATAAAACAATACTACAAAGGGAGACTGCTTGTCGAGTTCTTGGATAAGCATGGAAAGAAAAAGCTTCGATATTGATTTCGACCTTCCTTTTTTACGACTCTATGCCATATGCATCTTTACAGTGTACTTCTTCTTTTGTGGTAAACCGCCGGCTTTGTGATTTAAGATACTGGATGATATTCGTGCCCAGCCGCCGGCGCCTGTCCCGTACAAACAAAAGCGAATGCACGCTAGCCAATTTGATGCTCTTGTATGCCTGAAAATTTTAACTTTGAAGAGCTGCTGTTATGGCAAAAAGATAAAGCAACGCTCTTCTAACGGAACCCTCCCTGCCCTCGCAAGACAAATTCTCAGTCCCCCACGGAGCGCGACGAAAATATGGCCGAAAGCAGACACACTCAAATTCCAGACAGACAAACAAGACGGCCAGACGTTAGTATTCGGAACCATAATTGTACCTCCCAGAAAAGCGATTAGACGAGACAAATCTGACTTTTTAAATTTTCAGACTACACCTGGGATGACGCATACGTGTTAAGGGGCTCGCGTGACTATGACAGCACAGTGTAACTGTGTTTTTAAACAACGCCAGCAGAAGCTGCCTACAAAGACACGAACATCGCTTTTGTTGATATTTTACTTGATAATATATCGCCAACTTTGTCGCCCGATGAAAATAAACGGAGACAGAAGAATTCAATATTTCCCTTCGTTTTGAAATTAGATTTTAGCCCCGGAATAAATGAATTTTAGCTTCGAACTAACCGATGCAAATATTGACACTTAATGAGGCAGAAATAAATGAGGCAAAAAATTTCTTTTAAGTTTTTGACCATAGATTAATAAAAAATAAGGTCCGATATTTTATATGTAACATTTCCAATGAGTTATTTCTTTACTCTGGTGCTTTTTAGCCGAGTTAAATTCATATTGCTGCAGCTCTTGTAAATTGACACCGTCGTTGTTATTCCGCTGGGTGTTCCGATGGCCTTCAAGCCTTATGTTGATTAAATGGACGAAAAGAGAATGCGTGGGCGCAAAAAAACACATGCCTTAAGAGTGCCAAATCACTTGGTTTTCGCTTCTTTTAAGGTGCCGAAAGCAGAAGTGAGTGAAATTTAAAGCTTGCCAAACCTTGGAAAGTAAATTACCATTTTATAAGGCTTTCTCCGGAGTGGAACACCCGTTAAGCTGGGTTCTTGTTTGAGAAGAAGAAAATTTGGTTTACAGTGATACGAGACGAATATCATTTGGTAAGGTCTCATTTCAAACTAGTAGTCGAGGAACATTTTTTATAGTGCAATTTACAGGTTGAAGAGAACGTGGGTAACATATATTTAGTCCGGAACCTTCTAATTCGTACGTGAAAACCCGTGAAAACGTGTCAAAACACAGTTGAACCGAGATGGCCCGTTTAGTCTAAGTAAATAACGGATTATTCTATTTGAACAAGTGTTCTGGAGAAACGTGTCACTTGGTAATATTTTGCGCCATTTTTTTCGTGTCCTCAGCCTGAAAGTACCAAGACGTGAAAATACATTGTTTACCATCGCCTTTCAGTCAATGTGATTGACAGGAACGCGTGTAAGGATTAATTGCTATCGTTTTCTGACTGATGTGATTGGACAAGAGGCGTGCTATGACATGACCATAGTGGATTCAATCTAAACTCGTTCTGCGCATATAGAGTTGTTTGGCAAGAAAGGTTCGTGGGATTTTGGCGAAGGGAACCTTCTTGAATTTTGAACTATTGACGATGAAATGAGGACTATCGAAGGACAGGGGAATGGAAAAAAGCTTAGTGCAATCGGCTTCCCCGAAGAGAGGACCGAGCTCTGCCGATGCGAATTTAAGCATCGTGTTGAATCTTATGTGTCATACAACTTGCCATCGCCAAGGAGGCGAAACTGAGAAATTTGCAAAGAGAGCCATCGAATCGTTGGTGAAAAAACTTCGAAAGAAGTCTGAAGAGCTCGACTCACTGATCACTGCTATCACGACTAAAGGATCCAAGTCGTCAAAATGTGTTACGATTCAGAGAACTCTAGATGGCAGACTTCAAGTTTGCGAGCGCAAGGGCTTTCCGCATGTGATCTACGCTCGGTTGTGGCGATGGCCCGACATTCAAAAAATGGAGATGAAACATTTGGAGTTTTGCCGATACGGTTATGATTTGAAGTACGAGAGTGTTTGTGTCAATCCGTATCATTATGAGAGAATTCGCAGTCCAGCCGGTAAGGGTTATTATTTTTTTTCATTTTTTAAGGTTGTGTGTTGGGTCAATTGTGTGATGTCATGTAGGGCAGGAGAGACCAAGTGAACGCACGCACAGTATTTGAACGTACGTGATGACAAAGCACACCAACGCTATAATATGTGACATTTGTTCGGCGTGCAGCGTACTTAACCTGCATAATCTTCTTTAATTCAAGCATATGACCTAACCAGAGATATTTTTTTCTGTTCGTTCTACCAGAGAAAATAGAACAGAACTGTTTCTGTAGCATCTCGATCGGGGGTAATATTTTTGTAATTCACTCAAGGTTTCCTTCCGACATCTGATCGAATCATTCGTCCGTATTGTCGTAATAGGATCATTCTGACCTTTGGAAAAGCTTACAGCACTCCAACTTTTCGTCTCATTGTTTCTGCTTGAACATCGTGCGTTCATTCGGTTGTACAATATTCTCTTCACGAATTCATTAGCGATAAACTTGTCAAAGAGCGAAATGCAAATTTCCTTGGGAGTGGGCTCGCCAGTGTTTTCCTCTAAGCTTGGCCATTGTTTGGATAACGAGCCAGCGGCTATTTTGCATTTTTAATTTCTAGTTGAAAGTCGCTTCGTTTTTTGGCCGATTTTTCGCGCGAATTTGCCACAAACGCCAGCCAGACTCTATCTCAGACGGCCTGAGCTCTGAATCACGCCAAATGACTGGCGATCGTTTCGTGTGGGGCAGGAGAATTATTTTGTCTGGGTTTTGTTTAAGTATTATTGTTGGTTAGTGGTCATTGTCTGGCTGGAACGTTTCTTGTCTGAAAACGTCTGAAATGTCGTCTGCTTTGGCTCTAATTTATTTTGGGACGTGAATTTATTTTTGTCTAAGGCCTTAGCGGGCGCGCGCGCTATTTGGAACCAATTTTTTAGCCAAAAAACACACTGAGAACAGTTACCGTGCTTCAGTCAAGGAGTAAACAGAAGACCTAATTAGTATTCATGAATGCCTCATTTGAATATATTTTTATTTCAGTCTCTTTGACTGTCTAGACATTAGCGTGAAAATTACCGACAGTTCGCGATCAGTTTTGTAAGGGATTACATTCACGCCATGTTTACCAGCGAAAAGCACGGCATGCGTGTTCTCGGCCGAACAGATTTATGAGCGCGGAATGCCTTTTGAAATTTAGAATGCCATTTTCTGACAACGCTTATTGTTTGTAATTGTGTGTTTGACGTTTCGAGGGTGATTAATTCTGTCGTGAAAGTCTGTTTTTTCGATTGAAAAAAATCGCTTTACTTCCACTTTTCCTCAAATTGTTTTCCGATTGATTTCCTCAAGCATGTTACCCGTAAAAATTCGAATAATAACTTTGTCGCCATTAATATTTCTCATCTCTTGACAAACAAAACCACAAAAGCCACGTAGGTTGAATTTAAATTGCTTGTTCGGTTTCATGTCACGTAATTAAAATTGGTGTTCCTTCGCGTGGCACGAAAACGTTATTTCTTGGTAAAAGGTGCTTATTCGATTTTTGAGATGAAATGTGGAATTTAAAGTACCTTTGTACTTTTTAGGGGTAGCAATCGCTGCAAATGTTTGATGCGACGGCTCCTTTTGTTTACATAATTTCTATTTTCAACCCTGGGGGATCAAACCAGCACTGTAGAACACACTAGTGGTACAAGTTTTAATTTATTGTTTGGCATTGTCTTGTTATTTTTCTCATCCGTTTATAGCTATACATCTAAAGCCCCTAGATAAAAAATGTGGCATGACTTTCACAATAACGGATCACATTCCTAATATTGTAAATCTGAAAAGAATGTTCAAATTTGTTGGGGCACAACAATTGTTTGTATGGTCCATGACTCAACATTGCCTGTGGCAAAATCAATTATCTTGTACCTGAATAGTGGTAATTTATCTGTCTTTCATAGCTTTACAGTGTGATTGTAAGAAATACTCATGAAATGGTCAATTTTTAATGAAGTGTTCTCCCAGGAGTGGGTTAGAAAAATATGAAAATAAAACCAAATGATTCTTTACTGTTTTTTTTTTCAGCATTACTGCCAGAATAGTGAGAACATGCAATTTAAGATTACTTTTGAGGTTGCACTTCATACCAGTAAATTTCATAGTGTCTGTGAGTGGCAAAAAATTGAAACAATTTCTGTTTTTCACACAAATATCTGATTATTTTGCCTGGTTTTAAGTCTTTAGTATATTTCTTGTGACCTGTGATCTCGACACCTAGTGATAGCGACAATGCAAATCAGGGCAGAACTTGTTGTTATGATAAAATCTGGATAAGTGACCTGAAATTGCTTTGTTTTAGCCTTCAAGAAGGTGGAAAAACATTGCTTGTGTTTTGTTTGCATGAGTAGTTTTTAGGATGATTGGATTTTATTGTCGCATAGATAATTTGCGACTTGTTTTCAAACGCCGATCAATTCATGGAAGCTGTTATCTTTCCAAATTTGTTTTCTTTTTTATTACAGTTAAAAATCCCGGCTACTCTGAAAGAAATGCAGATGTTTTTAAATGTCTTCATCTCATAAGTTTTATTCGCAAATTACTCTGCAAGTCTTGTTGTTGTAACCAATCCAGAATCACACGCATGAGATATTCATGTGATTTTTCTATTGTTGCCAATATTCAGATGAGCAGAGGCTAGAAAGCTAAAAATTGTGATAGTATGATAGTCGGGTATAAAGTGTTAGCTTGTGGTGTTCAGCTGTGAAAGATGTTATTAAATGTAATTAAAAATGAAAATAGCTTTCCTTGTTTGAAGGGCCAATGTGTATTATTGATCTCTTTATACTGATGATTTATTTTTTGTGCTGCAATTTTCACCTTTTTCTTGGGTTCTTGTAAAAGCAGATTTTAGAAAGTTATTCTTTTGTGAATTTGTCCTGGAAATAAGTTTCTTATAAAACTCCAGGTGCTTGTTATGTTGTTATGTTTTCTACCAGTCAAAGGTTCAGCTTTAAAAAAAGCTCAACTTTAAATCTGTGTAATTTTTTTTGTTGTGAATGATACAGTGTATCTTTCACAATTTTGAAAAGAGATTTATAGCTTTGTAAGTTGTAATAAAATTATCTGAATCTCCGTTGTTCATTGTAGCTGCTTTTCTTCATTGACATGTGTCACAATGCACAATGGAATAGTATTATTTATACCAGTGTTCTATATAACAGTAATGTAAGATGTGTTTAGCAAACTATTAGAAAAGTTGAGGAGGTTATCCTCTGATCTGCTCTTATAAAATCTACATATATCGCTGTTGAAACAGCGGATTGAACTTACCCAGTAGGTACTTTATGGAAATCAATATATGGCTATTCATTATTTTGGTTAAACCATGTTGCATTCACACACGGAGAAGGTAGTTGATTCTCTTCATGCAACTTTGAGCTTTGTGAAATTGTAAAATCTAACTTCATAAAGCTACACATTGCTTAATGTTTAGTCCTTTTCCATGGTTCTTTGTTTTTGTTTGTGTTTATTAGAATAGTAGAGCTTTTGATTTCTTTGTTTGTACCAGTCATCTGTTTTATGTGAAAGTAAATGTTGAGGAACGGAAGTATATTTGGAATTGTTTCACTTGTTCATTTCAAACAGTACTGTATTAAAGCTATCATGTAATGAAGTATAGCTTGGATGAAACTGTACCATGGTCAGACAGATATATTTCAGCAGTAAATATGGTTGTTTGGAAAAATACATGCATGACAGACGAGTGCACCAGACCATTGTGATCACTGTTATCATTTCAGAGTAGAGTAGAGTTTTGTTTGTAATGTGGTTAATATGTTTGGTATGTGTCATATTGGTTACTGAGCTTGAAATATGAAGAGACTCTTCTATACTAGATCAAAGAAATCCGAATGAAATATTTATGCAGCTTCAACAAACATTACTGACATTAACTTTTAATGTTATGCTTCACTGACTGACAATCAAACATGCACAGATTTCTCAATCTGTCAGTTTTCCTATGAAGCGAATTATTGGTTTTCCGTTCGCTGAAACATTTATCGAAATATCCGTTGTAGATGTCTGGGTGTAATTTTAAATATTCTTATGTCAAATGTCAAACTGTAGATGTTAAGTATTGATCTCTTGCTCAAGTAATTTTTAGTCCAGAGAGCAGAATTTGCACCTGACACACTTGTGTAGAATTTTCAGAGCCTCAATTTAGGAAGTAGTGATTTTTGACAAGCTGGTTTATTCAATGAAATGACAACAATGAAAGACATCAGCAAATATTTTGCTCAACTGCCTAAAGGTCAGATGATAAGTCTAGAGTTTTAACTGTCAAACCAAGGAGGTTAATTATAATAATGCAGAAGATATTTTTTAACTTAATTTGCGCTGCGATATTGTTTCAGTTTGCTTCTGATTAGCACTAACGTTTGCATGTTAATGTCACTTGTAAGCGTTGTGACAAGTGTCTTTTTATAGTTGGCAAGGTTATTTTAAGCTCAGACATGACATCATGAATATATAAATCATGCATGAGTTACATATGTCTGAACCATATGTTGAATATTCATACTGTCGGTATCTATGTCTGAATCAGTGCGCATCAGTCACGCAAAAAGAGTGACAGAGAAAAACACCGCACACGTGCGTGCTTCGCGAAGAACTGTGCTCTCACACGATTTTGGAAGGAGAAAATTAGCAGATTGTGATTGTAGTTAGTTAAATTATATCTTTGACTGCCTAGAGAAGGAAGTATCACATGACAACCTCAAACAGTGGTAGAGTTAAGGAGACTACAATTAGACAGGATCTAGTAATGAAATATATTAAATATTTGGCACGTGAGCGGAATTCGAGTGGAAAATTTAGTTCTAAATTTGCGGAAATGAGTGGATAATATGATACTCACTGGTACACCCTAACAGATTATGTTTTTTGTTCTGGTTTTTATTTGTGTGTGCTTACAATGTTGTTACCAAATTTAAGATTAGGTGTTTTGTGGTATTGTAAAAAGAAATTGCCTGGAATGTAATTGCAGTGATCTTGACAACACTAGAAGGTAGACATTCACTTTGCTACGGAAATGCAGTAGCTGAGTATATTCGCAGTAAATTTTGCTGCAAGTTTTTCACTCAAATTTCTGAACATTTTCATGAATATCTCAGGCTCCAGAAAGATGATCACTTTGATTTGGGTATCTTTGGAAAGATCTTTTTCTCCTGCAGAACTTGAGTATAGATAATGCCAATGTTGGTCAAGGTAATGATGTCAGAACTGGAACAAAGGCCAACAATCGGTTACGGGGAGCATGGAAGTCAATGGGTTAAATTACCGCTATTTATTAATTTAACATTAATTATTTGTTTGAGAAAGATGAGTGCTGGAAACAGTTTGTGTTGCATAGCAGGACATGTCCTTTCAAATCTCTGGTTTGTTTCCACATATTACTTTGGTGGCACCTTTATTATGTCGTTTTGTGCACAAATAATCTGATCACTCAATCCATAGGCATATATAAAGTTGTAAGTATCCTTGGTGATAATTTCTTGGACGATCTTCAGTTCTGCAGATGCTTTTTCAGTGAAAGAAATCATTTCTATCCACTTAACAAAACATTATTGTGGTGTACAAGCAAGATCTCAAAAAAGCCCAGTCATTTTGATGCCTGGACATGATATCCAATTATAACTTTAAGGTAAAATTAGTCTGCAATTTGACAAGTTTGGTCAAAAGTATAATAATGACTGTTTTTTCCAGTGGTGAAAGATGTTGTTAGAGTGAAGAATGGGCGGGTATGAAAGATAATGTAGCAATTCTTTAGATCTGAACAAAATGCAATCCTTTCCTTCCCTATTGCAGCTGCAACTCTATCTGTGAAAGCAACATCTCCAAACTGCGACAAATGTGCATTATCTGTATTGAAAGAAAGCCCACCCCAACAAGTAACAACATATGATCAACCAAAATATCTGGAAGCAGGACCTAGCAATTCAATACCAGGACCAAGTAACATTCCATGTTCTGCAGATCCATGTCCTATCATTGTGCGCAATTTACTTTGGCATGCTGTTTACAGGCATCAAAGCACTGATGCCGAGAGTTTTAGTCGACGGGCTATTGAATCCTTGGTGAAGAAACTAAAAAAGAAATTCTATGAGCTGGACTCACTGATTGTAGCGATAACTTCTAAGGGACGGCAACCATCAAAATGTGTCACTGTGCAAAGGACCATGGATGGAAGGTTGCAAGTTGGGGACAAGAAAGACTTTCCGCATGTTATCTATGCTCGTCTCTGGAGATGGCCTGATGTACACAAGATGGAAATGCGTCATAAAGAATTTTGCCAGAATGGTTATGACACAAAACGTGAAAAAGTTTGTGTTAACCCATATCATTATGAAAGAGTTCAGCCACCAGGTATGTGATGACTTCATGTCTTGCATGCTTTATCATGTTACCATACTTGTACTTTACACTTTAGATAATGGAGTAATTTATAGTCACTCTTATACTTATATATTTGCTTTTTTATTTTTTGCAAAACAATTTTCAAGGGAAAATCACATATAACTCTTGAAACAGAGTTTTAGTGACAGTATTCCTCACTACCTAGGCCGTTCAAACAGTGTTTGGTTTTTATACTCCTCAGTCACACTAGTATTAGTATTTTGCCATTTTTTGTCATTTATACTGGAGACAGTATACCCTTTATGGTAGGAAAATGTACCTTTACAACACGCACTTAACTTCTTTGAAGTTTCTAAGTTTTTGTTTCATTTTTATTTATGACTACATGTAGTTTTTTGACCATGAATGTTTTGCAAGTGAACAAACTTCTCAAAAACATCTCAGATCGGGTTAGGAAGTGCTTATTATTTCATTGGTACATTCTAAAAAAAATAATAATTAAGATAATAGTTGTACATACATGATGCAATGCAGATAAAAATGTGAACATAAATTTGCCAACAAATAGCAATAATATTAGCAGGCAATGATTGAAAATAATAACAATGGCAACACATTGCCTTTGTTTAATAACAGGTTACCAGTTTGTACCAAAAGTCTTGTTATTTTTACCTTTGGTTTTAAAACCAGGCTCCTTAAAAATTCTGTTTCTTCATCTAAGACCATCAATATATCTCACTAGAACTCACTTTGTCATTGAAATTTCTTATATTGTGGATCCAGTGATTTGCAAAATACTTATTAGACCACCTCACCAATATCATGTAGTAATTTAAAGGGGACACATGCTTTTCATGCTTTTGTGTTACAAACAATAAAAGAAACACAATACATCGTTAGTGGACATATTAATAGGTTCCTTGTTGTTTCATTGTCTTTTATGTGTTTGTTTCATTATTTAATAGATGAATGAATAACATTCCAACTTGCATGTGTTAAGTCATGTGTACATATTTTCAGCTGTTATCTTGAAATAATAATAACACTTTCTTGTTTCAAAAACTCAAACTAGCTTGGATTGCCTTTTTATCATGATAACTTAAGGAGTTCCCGAAATATTTGCACTGTTAATTGAAATCAGTTTCCTTCACCATTCCTCCTGATGCTTAATAAATGTGCAGGTGTTTTAAGCCACCATGAGGCTGAATTCAATAATATCAAAGTTCGATTGATCAGCTGTCCTTAAGTGACCAAGTTATGTTAGTTTTGAGTTCTTGTAAAACACTTCAGATTAATATTTTTTCTAATCTGTCACAGTACACTCTTGAAACAGTTTCTATCCAATGTGAAAATACAACAAACTTGTGGTCATGAATTTTTTTATGAAGAAACTTGAGAAGATAGAATTAACAATAAAGGACAATTGCCAACATTTCCTATAATTCTGGTCGCACAAATTAGAAATTTGTCCCACAATTAGTGCTTTCAACCTGTCCACCACTTTCAACTCGTCGACAATTTGTTTTTTAGTTGCCAAAAGTACCTATATGCCAACATGAAAGGGAATTCTCATAACACCCCTACCTCACAGGAATTTGTATGTTTGGAGGACAAAAATAACCACTCAAACCCCCAGAATTTCCAAGAATGTTATATCCACCTCCTCATCCCTGCACCTCCCAAGACCCTTTTGCACATCACCGCAGTACTGTTTTACAGGGGTTTCATTAACCTTTTCAACAGGAGAGCAACTGGTCTTTATAGGCAGGCAGGCAAAATGTTTTGAATATGAACTTCTTCATAAGAAAATCCTTACCAGGCTGGTAAAATTATACTCACAGCTGGTCAGTATGCCTGGTTCCTGAAACCCTTGTATATGTTGTAGTTAAAAATTAAATTCAGATAAAAATTATTTTAACCTAGTTGGATTCTCAATTTCCTAAGTATTCATAGTCAATGAATAAGTAGGGTTAAGAGACAAAGGAATTTAATTTTTACCTTAATTTAATTTTTAACTACCACATATACATGTAATATACAAAACTAAAAGTTTGCATATTTTTTGAGTAACCTATACATAAAGGTCCTTTTTCTCTGGAGAGTGATTTTTAATTGCGAAGAGCTGTTTCCTTTGTTTTTAGATTGGTTCAGAGCTTCTTTGTATGGAAATTCACATAAATCACAAAGCAGTTCAGGTTTGATATAAAATTTTTTAATGAATTTTGATATGTTCAATGTAATATACAAACTGGTAGAGAATTTCTGAACATATAATTATATGGTGTAGGATTGTAAGCTACCTGTAATTGGATATCAAATGCAACATTGTTGGGCAGCCAAAAAAGGTGGATCATGTGGTACCTTGTGTCAAGTGTTGATCAATACCCTTGGTTGGTCCTTGATCAACACTCCATTGATGCTTGGCCGACCATCAGAAGAATGTTGAACAAGTGTTGATACGGTGTCGACCGAGTAGATTGGGATGTCGATCAAGTGCTGATCGAGATGCTGGGGGAATCAATCGACACTCAAACACGGATGTCTTTAGTATGCATGATCCAAAAAGCCTGTAAACCAAACTTTTTCTGGCCATTGGTTATGGGTGTGCAAGTTTGTGTGTGGAAGTGATTTTGTCAACAAGTAATGTTTTGTTTGTTATGTAATGTTTAAAGCTCATCTTCATGATGCAAGCAAGAATTAAAGTAAACTGACAGTGAAGACAACATAAAGCTGTTTTGTAGTACCCTTAAGCATATTCATATACTAGTTCCTACTTGGCCATTGAGCCTGTGATTAATATTTTTTTAAGTTTAACTATGTACTATGTCCATATTTTGTTTACCTATTTTGTATCTTTGTTACATTTTTTTCATAAACAGAAGTGGACAGCAGCCATAAGGGTGATGAGGTGAGGAATTGTGAAATTTACAAGTACGTTTGCAATCTCAGTTCTTTAGTCCTCAGATGCAAGCCATTATTTTTGCTTGTATTTTTTGTCAGGTTTTTCACACTTTCCTTCAGCTTTGCTATTTGCTATAATTTTTACAAACTTTCCTAACAAAAAATAGGTACAGACAATGTCACCCACAGTGTTGAGGGTTGTGGGGGCTTATGTTGAATTTTGTATTATGAAGCTGCTTACTTACAGTGTACATCCCCCAGATGGGATGTTAGTCCTTCCAACACTAACTTTGCAAGTGCCCATTGATAGACCTGACTGGAGAATTAAGAGTGAAAGTGTCATGTCCAAGAACATAACACAGTGATCTCTACCCAGAGATCAAACCTGGAGCACTTCATCCCAAGTTCAGCATGCTAACCACTGGGTACCATGCCAAATAATGGCTATTTGTAACTGCTGACCTTGAAGGAAGGATCCATTTTTTTTTTGCAAATCTCACAGAAAGCATTTATTACTAACACAGTGCACAATATCTGCAGTGTGCTTTCCGCTGACTTTATACATGTGCAATTAAGCTCAGCTAATTTATTTAAAGCTGATGAACCCATCTTTTTCAGGACACAAATGGAGGATCCTTATCAAATGAAAACAGTTTGGTTGAGAAAAATAATTGCTTTTGTCCGCATAACAATGCTTCTCAAGGAAGGAAGAGACCAGAAATTCAAGATGCAAGTTTTTTCAACACCAGGTTAAAGCGAAAACCTGATTTTGATGGAAGCAGGTATTGACTTTGTTGTTGTCCTTTTTCTGTGTATTAAGA
>Ga0126337_10000033_pt1 | contig 39978 bp, 30 predicted proteins | sample DipCmetagenome_FD_92527 | JGI IMG/M metagenome (GOLD analysis project Ga0126337, IMG submission 92527) | Coral microbial communities from La Bocana,Puerto Morelos, Mexico - Diploria C A metagenome | ecosystem: Host-associated > Invertebrates > Cnidaria > Coral | place: La Bocana,Puerto Morelos...
AAAACTGTGACCTCGGGCTTGAAAATGCTGCCCTCGGCCTGCGGCCTCGGGCAGCATTTTCAAGACCTCAGTCACAGTTTTTCACGATACGGACCTCCCAGCCGGTAAATAACATATATATATATTTTTACCCAAACGAGTTTAGCGAGGGTAATTCAAATGCATACAAAAATGTTTAAATTGAGAGCCATTTATGAAAAGGGTCTATAGATGCACTTTTAACAAAAGTGATGAAATTCATAAACGTGGGGATGTTGTGTCAAGGTGGCTTTGAATTCTTCAAATAAATGTGGAAATAAAGTATGTTGACCCACTGAGGAAAAGGTTATCTCTATAGTAATAACTGTTCATTTATAAATCCATGAGAAGGACTCTTGTTATAAATCATAACATCATGATTATCTCATCAAAGTTAACTCTACGTGCATCTTAAGACAAACAGAAACTGTTCATCTTCCAATGATTTAGGTAATCAAGCCTTTTAGATTAGCATTATTTGGGAACAGGGATGGCACAGCAGTGAGAGAAATCACCTCCCACTCATGTGGCCTGGCTTAGTCTGGTGCCATATACTACTTCCGGTCTTCCTACGTCCAAAAAAAATCAGCACTCCCATTTCCAGTTTGACGATCATAGAGGACGTGCTTGAAAACCAGCTAAGGCTGGTGTGGCTTCCTCTCTAAATGTTGTAATTCATTTGTTTATTTGTTGCAAGATAACAGAGTGTAGTTACTAAGCGTCTTTCATTTTCAGGTCAAAGAAAAGCACCAGCCAATTTTCCCAGCCAATGACATCATCATAAATAGTGTAATTAATTTTCTAAAGAATGTCGCAGATGTTTCAAATCTCCCATGGATTGCTCGTCAAGTATTCCGCTCAGAAAATGTTGACTTGGCCGAGATCACAGAGAAACTTAAAAAGTCTGTGGAACATTACTCAAGTCTTCCTAAGGAGGAATCAGCGCCACAGTCTCCTGGTATTGCTCCAGGTAATAACTGCTACAAAACACTTTGGCAAAACATTTAAGTAAAAACATTTAAGATCTTTGAGCCCCTGAAAATAACTTGGTAATGTACTTTCATCAAAAGAAGAGATAGATAAGTTTTTACTCTGAGCTGCTTCAGGGGTTTCGATAACGACCAGATGATTGGCAAATTGACCCGCTGTAATGCTTATTGTGGTTCCCTGATTTGACCTTATGGAGGAAAGTTTTTCGTATAAAGAAGTTCAATTCAATTTTTTTTGCCTGCCTATGAAAACCAATTGGCTTTCTGCAGAAAACTTTGTTGAAACCCCTGGAGCTTACTGGTTTTCAGCATCGTCTAAATTCTTATGTCTAGCAGACATAGTTATTACAAAAACCAAAATTTATCAAGTAGAGATAATGTCTTGATATACCACTAAATTCTCAGAACCTGGGTTTAAAGAAATATAGGGCAACCAGTATGGAGAATTGATGGTTTAAGCTTTTTCTTTCAAACAGGCCGCAAACAGAATGAACATCAATATCAGAAGATGTGGCAGCATTGGCAACAGCACCAGTTTGTTCCAAAACCTGCAACTCCACCACAAAAGAGCACACCCATAAGTGAAGTATGAATGCTTTATTTTTGAATAACTGCAAAAACTCTTGAGAAGTTTCTTGTGGGGATGTAGCTGTGAAAACATTTAGCTGGTTCATTATAAGTCTAACTGACTTTTCTGTGCTTTTTATCTCAAATGTTACTCCAGAAACAAAAAAACCTTTTAAAATGCATCGTTGGTTTCATTGCTTTGCATTCGATAAACAGATGCTGCTTGGAAATCTCAAAAACAAAGCAAAATCAAATTAATAAAAACCAGCAAGTGAAATTTTGAGCTGTTTTGGCAAAGTTTAATTTTAGCCAAAAATCCCCAATGCCCTTTTTCCACCAAACCCTTCAATTCGCTTGCAATGAGTTCTTTTTTACCCAGTAACATTTAATTCTTGCAACCGACTCTTACCCATCCCTTGTCAGGGGATGAATTAGGTCTTGTCAAACAACTGTCTCTTCTACAATAAATATTGTATTGCAAAAATGGTTATGTCTCTGGGTACTTCAGTATTTTGTGTGATATTACTAGGCTACATGTATTTCTGGATTACATTGTAAAAACAAGTTCTGATGGAAAACATTTCTTATGGAATTGATTTACATGAAAATAAAACCTGTAGAGGAAACACATTTTCATAAGAATGGTTTTACATGAAGACTTGTTTTAACTCGGAGACAAAAAGCAATTCAGAAATAACCTATTAAACAGTGTTTAAGAATTTGTGCCTTATCATCTCACTAATGAAGGGCATTTAGTTTTACAAGAATTAAACCAAATATTAGTTTTTTTGTAATTTTTTTGGTTATTTTACTTTCTTGTCACATCCAGATTCTCATGGCTTAGTAGTTTTGTTAATATTTTTCAATGGCATGTAACATTGAAATTATGCAGTGAAGTTGGAAGTTAAAGTAAGTTACGGTCACTGCGAAAGTATTTTGCAAGGGCAGTTTCCATTCTAAAGAAACAAACCTAATCATACACGTCTGTGCGGTTTTTCCCAGTTGCCTCAAGACAATGACAGTACCACAAAGCAAATTCCCAGTGTCACAGAATTACAACAGAGTTTATCAGCACTTCAAGTTCAGAAATCCCCAGAGTCTGCCATCATGCATTCCTTGCCTTTATCACCTCCAGAGGAGCCCCAAGCACTACAAACTACGTCAGCTTCTTTGTCACCTCTTCATGAAGGTTCACTACTCCCCAACCCCTCCATATCACCTTCTGCAGTCCTGCCCACACCGCCACCCTCCAATGAGTCTTCACCCGTGATGTCCACAAGTGGAAAGACTGGTGCTAATCATGTGAGCTCTGTTGAAAATGCAGAGGAAAAAGGTAGGTTGATGTTGCCAGAAAGCCCATTGTTTTCATTTTCATTGTTTCCTGGTTGCTAAAATAGGTTGATATACAATCAGCAACCAAAGTAGTTGAGACAGTTTCAAAATTTTGCCTTGTCAAATAACAAATTTGGAATTCCTGAGTACTATCAGTTTTATGTGGTTCTCCAGTCAGGCTGTTAGCCAGATGGATGTCCAGGTGTCCTGTGGACAGCCACTTTCTAAAGAATATTACTTTGTTTTTCCATTATATTCATTATAAATGGCTCATTTGAGCAGGCCCTATAGACATTTTGAACAGCCACTTTTCTAATTCTGGTTAAAAGCCTGACTCCAGTCCTTCCCCAGTCTCCCTTCCCCTTTCAGTGTTGTAATTCTCACCTGGGTCTGAGTTCTGCATACTAACATTGAGCGGGGAAAGGGGAACTGGGCACAATAGCTATAAAAACAACAGATAAGGATCCTGAGAAAGAAAAAAAAAATGATTTAACATTTTTGTTGCCCATTTTAGTTTGATCATCGTTAAAACCTCAGCTAGCAACATAATTATTCTAACATACATTTTTACAAAAACCCAGATGAATGTTTGAAATACTGTTTACTTATTTGTATATTTTGGCTTGAGCAGTTAAAGTATTCTTGTAAATGTTGTTTTATTATTTTACTTGGTAGAAGAACAGAGCACAGTTAAAGGAGTCTTCCCAGACATTCCACAACGTGTCCTGGATGTTACTGTCCATCTACTTCAAAATGGAAAGATGATTGAAACTGTCTACCAAGTTCTTACGAAAGCTGAGATCACCATTGACACCACAATTGAAGAGGAACACTTGCCAGACCGCCTTCCCTCTGCCCTCCTGTTCCGTAAGGTTCGTCAAAGGGTCTACGGAATCCTGTTTGACTTGTCAGTCAAGAAGAAGAAGGACGACAAATTTGATGTTAGTTCCTTGGCAGTGAAGGAACTGTGTGTTTACAGTGGAAGACGATTGGATGACCCTGATATTGTAGAACCAATAGCTCTTGATTGGGAAGTGCCGCCAGTGGATAAGCTCTGGTTCAACAAGGGAGTGACGGCAGATAACAACAGACTGAAAGCTTTTTTGTCTTGTATGCTGAGCGACACTCCTAGCATGACGCAGACTGTTATTGTGCCTAAGAGGCTGGTGATTCTCTGTTGTGTTCTAAGGTAACTACATTAATTTTGGTATCTGATTATTTTAAAAGTAGATTTTGGGTTTATGCAGATCGTCCAGTATTTCTAAAACTTCTGCAACAAAATTTCAAATCATACAAATTGCATTGTTATAACTTGCAGCCATGAATAATACTATGTTATGACCAAGGCTTCTTAGCACTACAAAGTAAGATATAAATATGAATTTCAAACACATTGTGTGGTTTCTGAAAGCTATGTAATACATATTATCGTCAATGTTGAGCATACAGAAACTGCTGTTTACTCAAAAGGATCTGTCTTGTAAGGGGAGCAGGGATGGTGCAGTCACTGTGGTGAAAGTGCTCACCTTCCACCAATCTGGCCCGGGCTCTATGCATGTGGGTTGAGTTTATTTGCTCTTGCCTTGTTGCAGGTTTTTTCCACTTCATTTTCCCTCCCTTCACTAAAGCCAGCCTCTCCAAATTCTACTTCAACCTGGATCATAGAGAACCTGTATGAAAACCAGCCAAGGCTGATACCACTTCATCACTTAATATTCAAGCTTTCAGCCAGGATTTGAAAAGAGGGCCTCCCAAATTTGCTATAGGGCCTGCTCAAGGGAGGAAAAATTATTTTAAGGCAACATATATGAAAAACAAAACAATTTTCTGTAATAAGTAGCTTTCCACGGGACACCTGGATGCATATCTGGCTTAAACCCTGTGTTAATTATCCGTTCAAGCTTTAAATTCTCATTCTAGTGGTGATCTCTTCTCTGCCACATTTTTCCACTTTTGTCACAGGTATCTGATATCACATGGACGTTTCATTTTAACAACTCGTGAACTGGATGCTTTCCTTGCTCAAGCCCTATCTCCACATTTAACAACAGAGTGCAATGCAAGTAATTTGAGAGAAATCAAACTTAAACGTGTGGATGCTCGTGCTGTTCAGCTGGCTTCCATCTTTATGCGCGGTGTTCAGGCTGCCATTTTTGCCAATGATGCCTGCGCTGTACCTATCCCTTGGGAGCTGGTATGTCCATGGAATTATTTTGATGGAAAGCTGTTCCATAGCAAGTACCTTATGGTGGCGGATAATGTCTCCCTTCTTGAATTATGTGATGGAAAGGTAAAAAATATCATCAAAGTCTTAACCTGTATAGCCATTCCTGTACAAGCTGAATGAAATTGGGCTGATAGAAGAGCTTTTCTGCATTCAGGTCATGCCAAAAATGTGGCAAGAGCTATTCAGGCCACACAAAAAGTGGGGTGAGGGCAAAAATCCCTCATCACCCTTCTCAGACCTTTTTTCTCTAGTCCCATTTTTTGCACAGCCAAAATGCGAAAAAGCTTTGTACAGCCCGGTTTCCTTTAGCTCATGTGGGAACGCTTGCATTATGATTATGAATTTGATATTTGATTCCATAGAATACATGTATGTTAGTGCAGCTGAAAATTTGTGTTATGCTATTTATTATTAAACTTTGCCTTTGGCTGAATGGCACTGTAAAAATCTTGTGCTATTTCAAAAAATAATGCTCTTTATATTGATCACAATGCTTCTTTTCACGCAAGGGTGGACGAGTGGAAAAGCTCCAGCGAATGAAATGGTGCATCACAGAGGGCCTGCAGCAAGACTTTGGTCCCCCGCATGCACTTCCCTCTGGTGCCATGATGCCACATTTTCCTGGCCAACAAGGCGATGGTTTGCTTCCAACTCCTGTGCCTTATGCCTTTGGTCCTGTGCCACCAGCTCTACAAAGTGTTGGGATGCCCAACTTCTTCCCAGCCGGTGCTAACATCTCACAGATGCAAGGAATGGGCATGAATGCCAGGCGTGGCCGTGGTCCAAATAGCAAGCAGCCTGTTTCTGGATTGGGAGGCCAGTTAGAAGTTGCTGGGGTGCCTATCGCCCGCTGGTCAGGTAACAAAGCAGGGCGTGGCTACAGTGATAAGGATCGTATTGTGGTTGGTGGTCCCATGAGTGTGGAGATGGGAAGACCAAACAGACGGGGACGTGGTGGATCTGCACGTGGCAGGCGCAGTGGCAATGTTGGTTCCCGTAATGTGACCTGGGCTTTGGAGGTTGATAAAGAGTATGACAGAAGCATCGGTTATGTGGACCAGCCAACTAAATCCAAGAAGTCAACAAATATCAGTCAGGTCCGGGAAGGAGGGGATGGAGGAAATGACATCCCAATAATTGCTCGTGGCCGAGGAGATGGTGGAAACGATATAGAATGCCTCAATACAGATGGTCTTGCCTCTGGACTACCCATGCAGGGGGGCCTACTTCCACACACCATCCCTGGACAAATGGCTGTCATGTCTCAGTCCCCACAGATTCCATTTAATGGTCAGTCATACACTACGCCCCCTCCTGAGATACCAGGTTTACCTAGGGGACCGGGCCTCGACAAGGCCCCTGGTAGTCAAGTGCCAATTATCCTGGCGAAACCTGGTGACATACCAGTGGGTGTAGCAAGGGGACGTGGGGTCAGTGTGAACATGCCGGGGGAGATGCCACCCTACAATGTACAGCCTGGAATTGTTGACTCTGCTGGCGGCAAAGGTAGAGGCTGGTGGTGGGAGAAACAACAGCAGCAGCTACCACCATCATGAATTCTTTGCATCATCACTAAGTAATTGTTTATTGTAAAAAAATAGGGGCAAAACACCCTTGAGCAAAGACCCAGTCAGTTTACTGATATATTTTTTTCCAAAAAAACAAAAGTCTATATTATTTCTACTGCTTTGATGTTAAAGGTTAACTGTTTTGGTTAAGTAACCATGGTTTTAACAAACTGGCTCTTATTTCTCACCCAGTGACTTCCTTTTTCTTGTGAAAGATCAGAAATGTTTGTTATCATTCAATGCTTGGATTGAGTTCATTTTCCCTCTTGACTTTCTAAACAGTGCGAATGATGGTATCAATTGTAAACCATACCTTGGAAAACTTACTTGTGATCCATTGTGAAAAGTCAATTTCTTTGTCATATGAGCAAAGGTTGTCCGACATGTGACATGTTAAGATTGTGTGACGATTAGTTTGTTAATCACACAATTCTAAGCAGGGCTGATTTTAAAAGGCAGTCATTTGGGTTTACCAAGTTTATGGTGATTGTAATTTCTAGATGCGTTAAATGGGTTAATCATTTTTGGTGCAAAAGCTTGTTTGCGTTACGGTTGCCATTCCGCGATATAATTATATCGACTACCAGTGTAATTGCCTAGAAAAATTGTCACTTATGTTATTTGATTTAATTCCGAAAAAATACAGGTTGTAAGCATGGCAGGCTTGCGAGTGAGCCCGCAGAAATGTTTTCTCCTTATCACCTTCCCTAGTAGCAAAAGGGTTTTGATAAGGCCGTAGTGCTTCACTTGCTTTGGTTGTCAATGCTAGCAGCCTACAAAATATAGGAAGGCCAAGAGTCGATTTTCATTTTTCGAAGAAATTTACGTAGTTCTAACGTGGAGCTTTGTAAAATCTTCATGTTTGATATTACCCAACTTAAGCTGAGTAATGTATTAAACTTAACTTTTTTAATTCAGTGTGGCGTCCTAATAAATGCAGTCTTCCAGCCTTGTTGCTAGTCTTTTGTCTTTAACGGTAATGACCCACTTCTGTGTAGAGCCCCAGTGCTTTTGGTTAGCATCTGGATACAGAAAGGATCGAAGATCGGGTGAGAAACAAACCAAGAAGTACCCACAGAAATTTAGGCTTTTCTCGTACTTTCACGGGGGCCATGCGATTGGGTTTGCCTTAAGAATGAAACTTTTCTCGTTCTCTTTATGGCCATTTTGTGGGGGGCGGGGGGAGAAGAGGGGGGGGGTCGGAGGTGGACACCAACATGGGGAAAAAGTGGAGGAGGGGATGGTCCGAAGTGTCCGTTTCTTTTGGTCACGTGATCGGTGGTATTGTAACAAAATTTCAAAACGAGAATTTGAGAGGTAGTCAGCATGGCCACTACGACGCTCTTACTTTTTGATAGTTCTTTAAATGCGCTCTTCATTTGCATCATGATTAGTGTTTCACCATTGTTTACTGTCGCGCATTTTGGAGTATTTTTAATAAACCCTTGCCAGTCAGAAAAAACGATCACGACACGGAAAAACTTCATCTTGTACCATGGGAAACTCCTAGAGCTAAAATTGATTTTCAGGCATATCCCAGAGACAAAATACAAAGCCCTTTTAACGTTCCTGTGAAAATTAGAACGGTCCTCACCATCATTTATTAATACAGGAACTCTTCTGAGCCGCAGGGAAGAGTTTGCTTTGTACGTGATAACTTGGTACATGATGCATCTAAAACGCGCCTGGGCAGTTGGTAATTGCTGCGTCAGATTCAAGTTTGTTAATTATGTAAGTATGATTGCGCTACTACATACATTCGCTATTCTATCGAGGTTGTCCATTGTACAGGGTGGAACGGCTGCATGACAGCGCGAGGAGCTGCGATTGATCATCCGACTGGGATCACTAGCTCCTTAGGGCTTCAACATTGAATTCAAGTTTAGTTGAATTCTCTTTTTCGAATAAGAACTCGCACACGCACATGGTATTTTCAGTGCATGTATTGTAGGTCCGTCTTCGCCATTAGAACGGGCGTGGAGATTCTAGCTTCACATCGTGCGACTAATGAAGGCGTTTTTCCTGAAACGTCTCTAATAAAATATCACACAAGCACTTTATCAGTTTTAATTGATCTAATTGGATTCATGTATCTTTTTGACTAATATTAAACTGTCGAATGAACACAAACAACGTGCGATAAAAATATCGTCTTCTGAAATTTCCTTTTGCACTTCAGTGAAAGATGAAAGATTAAAAAAACTTACATATTCAAATTTTCCCCAAAAAAACTACCGTCAGTAACAGACAGCGTCAAACTAACATTTGTATTTTCAATCTTATATCCTTCATTTTTGGAAGTTGCCTGGAAATAATATCAATGTAATTTTCTTTTTGGCGTAAAACACGATGCGCGTTACTAATATCACGAACGTGATGATACAAAATAGTAACTCTTGAAAACATTTTTGAAATGAAAAAAAAAAAAAAATAACAGATTTGGAAAGTTATGAGCATCCGGCATTCTTAAGAGCTTCCGAAATACATTATCAACCAGTACGTAAGCTTTCAGATCTACTTCAAATGCCATGCATGGAAATGATGTCACCGAGTTTAGAATAACATTACATCGATTAAAAAAAAACCTTATTTCTAAAGTGGTTCATTTCAAATACCTGCTAGTTAAAAATCGAACATACAGAGTTCATTAAGGACTTGCTCGACAGATGCAATTAACCAGAGGGTATCGTCGTCTAGTGTACAGTGCCAATATATTATCTGGCCTAGATTTTGATCTTGGCTGATCCTTGTTTATTCAAATATTCTCAAAACATTGAATCTGTGCCAGAATAAATTTGAATAAAAACCCTCACATTCAGATCCTGAAAGATATGGCTTCACCGCAAAATGTTTTGAAACGGCTTAAACGCAGAATATAGAAAATGTCATGAAATTTTATCATGCAATATGTAGAAGCAGAAAAAAACGTTAAGTTGCAATGAAAACCTACTAAGTTGCCCGAATACAATTTATATGAACATATTTGTTGTTTTGGCAAACTTGAAATAAATAAAAGCGATTAAAATCACACTTGACAAAGGGATTCCGGTCGAAAATGCACATAATTGAAATAAAAGAAAGGGAACGGAGAAAAACCCTTCAAGAGACATTAGTTTTACATTTTTATGAATGTACCCACTGTAGTTCGGCGAAACTATTTTTCGCGTTTTTTTGTTGTCCGGGAATTAACCTCAACTGACGACGCAAAATTGAGATTAAAAGCGTGGCTATTAGTATATTTTGAGAAAAAATATCGAAAGCTACTAAATCATACATGTATGTTATGTTTGTGAAAATGATCTGAACGGAAACGCTTTTATGGCGAAAGATAAACTTTCAAACATTCATTAGTTTTATTGTGCAAATTAATGGCCTCTTGAAATATTTTCTCTTGTCCTTAATGAGACACATATTGGTAAATTTACCATTAGACTTTATTTCCACTGCTGACAAGTTTGCTATTTCCTATTAATTAAACTACTACTACACTCTGTATTCAAATCACGTAAAAGTAAACTTATCGTACAGTTCTGAAATAAATGTCGAAGATGGTAGCGTCATGTAAACCGCACGATTCTATCTCCGTAAATGACCATCAAAGAAACCGCACTCTTGGTAAATATACGGCGATGAAAGACTCCGACAAGTTGTCTTCTCGTCCGCGTTTGTCATCTGCAATATTTCCCATGACTTGTTCAGATCGTCTGAATAGCATAGATTAAATGCAAACTTTAATATTAAAAATGCCATGAATATGTCAAGTCTACTACGATGTCTGGTGTCTGATTATGCCAGCTTCCTTCGATGCCAATTTCGCCGTGTTTATTTCTTCTCAAAAATTTTTCGCAGGAGCCTTTCAAGAGCTAAACGAAACCGACAGCTCCTCCAGTAATAAAGGTACGGGTTTAAGCAACTGTTGCAAAACGCCACCGTGTTGACCCAAGGGAACGCGCGTTTTGCCTTTAAGACGACGGCGGGCGACGCGCCGACGGTAAAGAAAAACGGCAAAACAATGAGCGGCACAATGCAGAGATAAAACGCCCCAACAACCACTGCTATCATGTAAACGATCTTACGCTCTCTTGGGAATCTTTTCTGCGAAGTTGAGAGTTTTTTCGCTGGGAGACGGAGTTTCTTGATCCGTTGATGTTGAAGTCGCACGATGTAAAATGTCCCCGCGTAGAGAATGGGTATGATTAGCAGAATAACTATTACAAAATATTGTGCAACGTGGCGCGCTTTTCTGACCGTGGCAGCTGGGGCGCCGAATCCGATTGCTATGAGCCATGTGAAAACAATGGCACTCCAAATTATGCGATCAGGAATGAAGAAACTGTAACGGTGAAGAAAGAAAAGCGATAAAAAACGCTCAATTGAGATGGAAAAGAGGTGGCTGACAGATACTAGCGTTGAGATCCACGTTATGGCTTTTCTGATCACGTTTAAGCGCGAAGGCAGCAAGCCATGCAAGAACAGTACATACATGGGTTGTGCAATGACACAAACTAGTAAATCTGCCACAGCTAAGCTCGCGATGAATAACTCTGCTTTAGGTCGTCCTAGAAAACGGAATTTCATCACCACAATACACACCAAAAAATTGCCCACAAAACCAATGAAGCTAGCTGTTGAGTTGATTGTTGTAAGGGCTTTCATTTCCGAGGTACTTGGACCAAATTGAGGCCTAGTCACTCTCGATGTAGAGCCACAAATCGAAGAGACGACGCTGGAGTTCAGGAAGCTTTCTTCATCCAATGTGCAATTTGCGTTAGTGAGCGAGCTCGTCATTGCGTGCAAGTTAAAGGTGCGGTCATAAATGTCCAAGACTTGATTTTTTCCGGGACGTGAGAAGGATCGATGTCTTTTGCACTGTCCTTCAGTTTTCTTTAATTAAATTTCGGAATATTTACTGACGGTTCGCCTATGGAGATTTCCTCAACATGAACCCGCAACGTTATGCAGCAGATGCCTTCAAATAAGATTTTTATGACATCAATAGATTTCTTAAGTATTGTTTCCACAAAGACGGTGTGGTTTCCAATTACAGCTGTCTCCACTGTCATTTCAGCTTAAGAGATAGCAACTCATATCAGTATTGACATCAAGTTTTACGATTTCGGCACCCAATCAAATCGTTGATGTATTTCCTTGGCCGTGCGAATTAACTTCACCAAGAGTGGGCGATATTGTTATACAAACACAGGAAAGAGCAACTCAAACAGGTATAATGTCAGATTTAAATGGCTCTATCAACGCCACTAGAATTGCATTTATGATCCACACTTGGACCTGCAGTTTTGTAGTACATTAAATTTAAAATTAAACAACTGAATCAGTTTACTTTTCAAACAAACCACATTATATCGAGTACGGAGATGAAAACTAGTGAATAAACACAAAACTTTTCATGAATAACTTTTTCTCTCACACCGAGACAATTTATGTATTAAAATAAAAAAAATTATGCTATTCAACTTGTTCTTTGGGTCTATTATGCAAAATTTAACTGTCTTCAGAGCTTCCTTACAAAACAAGAGAAACGATTTCAGTTTTTCTCAGTGCGGCAGCAATTTTTCGGAACCCTTTTAGAACGAGCCGACAAAATGCCGAAATTACAAGATGATACTAATGGAACCTTCCCCTAGAAATGGAAGAAATAATGAAGTACCCAAAACAACTGAAGATAATCAAAAAAGATTCAACATGGCATGCTCTACGTGATTTAAAATGCGTAGCCAATTTGTGCTCTGCATTTTTTTAACCAAATGCGGAATGTTGCAGAAGTTTATTTTCTTGATGAGAAGAAAAGTCGTTTTGAAAGTAATCACCATTTACGGATCTCGAGTTTTTATATGATTAATCCCTCTCGAATAATCTCGTAAATCTAATACCTAATATTTCGAAATGTGATGGAAACACTTCGGTGAAAACAAAGTCATTAGCGATAAAGAGATTTGAGTCCCTGTACACGTCAAACATTAGTTTCAGTTGAATGTTAAAAAACCACCTGTCTGTTGTGTGGCCCTTAGCAATCAAGTTGACAGAAAATGATGAAAGGAATATTAAATATTAAATCGACATCATGTTATTTCCCAATGTTTAGAAATGTTACACGAACGAGAAAGGCTAATTATAAAGGCTACCTCCACGCCGGTGGAATTTGAAAGTGCAACTTTATTTCTACGAAAACAGGGTTTACGAGAACGCTCCTCGTGGCGTCATGATACTCATATGATTTCCTTGACCGAGTTTTCCTTTAACACAAATCAAAAAAGATGATTGTTAAATTGTTAAATTCCTCTGGCGCGGTAAGGACAGAAAACATTTGATGCGTTTTCAGAGGCCTTAAGGCTCGTGTATAAAAGCACGATCAGACACGTTTTGCAGGAATATATGAGCTTTTAATTGAAAATCGTTACTCTTTCTAAATATATTTTATTACTTTATGGAATAAGCCAAACGAACCCTACATATAAAGCAGATTGGATTCACACTGCAGCGGGTTGCAATGACAGTTTCTAGAATATTTCGAGAGATTCCGGAGCCTTACAATTTACGTTCATCTGAACAATAAATTTCTTTTACGTTTTGTTACATTTTGTTATCCCATATCACCATGGCGATGGGCTCGTGTCATATGCAGTATCTTGTCGTGATGACGTAATAGCTCATATGATTCGGAAAATTTAAAAGAATTCGCACATTTTTTTTCGATTTGTAAATGGCAAATATAAAATAAGTACAAGAACAAGAAGAATCAGAATGAAAATGTTGGAGTATCAAGTGGGATTTTCCACAGTTCGTCGCTTTTTGAAATTACTTTGTAATCTTTCAATATTTTCCTACCCGCAAGGAAACAGTAATTTCTTTTGAACTTAATTAATCAGTATTTTTACTAACTGTAAGAAACAGAAATAGATCGAAGTACACTCTCAGTCTGATAAGATGTTTGTAAGCGTGATATCGGTTTTTATCATACGATTTCTTACGGCCCCATGCACGTCTTTTCCGTATTTCTCCCACGCATCACGTATGTATACCCGCAATCGGATTTTCAGATGTTGTTTCGAATTGGTTTTCACTTGGTAAACAATTCTTTGTTCTGGAAGACGTAGAAACAAATATAAAATGAATTAACAAGTGCCACACCTCCCGGGGAATTCCCATTTACATGTAAAAGGACGTGGAGGTATTCTTCGCATCTTATAGAAAAGCAGTTTTAGTACATTAAAAAGGTTTACTGTGGAAGCATTTTCAGCTCCCTTTGGAGTATTGAGCGACACAGGAGACATTTTTTCAAGCTATGCCCTCAAAACTAGAACTTGGTACGTCTTGGTGATTCTTTTCAACATTTCCCAAGAGCACCCCGCTCTTAACATGGTAGTACCCCCCCCCCCCTTTCCATACTGACTGTGCACGACACGGAAGCATTCAATGTAAACAATGCGTGCAGTCCGGTGCTAAGTGTTTTGTGCCTTTGACAGTATTTCCGTTTACAATTTGCTAACCAGAACAAAGTGACATGAATTAAAACACGTTATTGACTTTGTTGTTCTGCTGTTCTATACGGGAATCCTTGCATTCGACTCTTTTAATTTACTCGTTAGTTTTGGTCCAAACCTAAATATCCAGGCGCGAGAAGGCGTAAAACGGGAGAGTGGAGGGAGGGGCAGAACTGGGATAGCAGGAGGGTGGCGTGGGAGAGGAGGCGTTTTTGCTACCCTACCCCTTCACACTTTCATCAAGAGTGAAACTATTTCATGAACATTAAAATCTCGATTTTAGAGATAAAAAGCGTCGGAGTCGTTTTTTTTGGGAGGGGGGAGGATATGGAGATTATTACATAGCTATACTTCTAGGGGTATTAACACATCCAAGCCGTACTTACACCTTTATATAAGAAAATAGACTACTTCTTCTAATAATGATGTAGTCTCCTGGTATTGATATTGCTTAAACTTGACAGACAGTCACTATAGTATATTTTCTTCCTTTTAATTTCAAAGTCCTCTCTTGATGCTAGTTCATCGCAGGGTTACCAATGGCACTAAGGTTGCCAGTACCAGTACCAGTATATGCCTGGTTGGAGAGAGACACTGCGAAGAGTAAAGTGTCTCATCCAAGAACACAATGCAGTGTCCCAGGCCAGGGCTCATACCCTGTTCTGGGCAAGACACTTTCCTCTCACAGTGCCTCTCTCCACCCAGGTGTATGAATAGTACTAGCAAATTTGATGCTGAGGGTAACCCTGCAATGGACCAGCATTACATCCAGGGGAGGGGGGGGGGGTAGAAATACTCCTAGTTGATCAACCCTACGTAAATCAGGATAAGCTCCAGCTGTGTGGGCCATTTGGTGTCCCACAGACTTTCAAGTACCAAGCTCTTTCCAAAGGGACTGTAAACAGTCTTGGTATCTCCTTCTGAGAGAGGTGCAGTTTACTATCATAGGGATACTAAACTTGCTGTACTAAGTCAGGATCCTATAACTTAAATATCTTGCTTCTAGATCTTTATTTACTGTACCAAGATTAATACAAGACATTGACTAACATAAAAACTAAACGCAAACACAAAAGTAATGATAACTAAAGAAATTCAATAACATCAACATTCTGCTCAATTCTGTCTGTTTTGCTGTTTGCCCATCTGTATGATGAAAGCAAAAGGATAAATACAATGTCTTACTGCTGAAATATCAACAACAGGGATTTATCTGGAGATGCAGTCACTGAGACTCCACTTGTTGATTGTCTGTTTTTGCTGTTAGTGACTCACTTAATCGCTTCTCTTTCTGCCGTCTGTTGCAGAACCACACGCGAATAACCTCTTTTTCAATACCAAGGTTTTCCACAAGCACACCGATTTCTTGTGAGGATGGTCTGGGATTTATACTGAAGTAGTTCTCCAAAGCAGTCTTGGCAGTAAGCTCAATTGATGTTCTTTTCTTTCGTTTCCTTAGTGGAGAACCTGAGACATCAGTGCTGCTTACAGAGCCTCTGTTGTTATCTGCTTCCTCTAGCCACTTGACCAACAATGGTTTGAGCTTACACATGTTCTTAAAACTCAGTTGTAGAGCCTCAAAACGGCAAATGTGTGTCTGGCTAAACATACTGCCATAAAGTTTCCCCAGAGCAAGTCCGACATCAGCCTGAGTAAAATGGAGCTTGATTCTTTGCTGTTTGAACTCCCTTGCAAACTGTTCCAGGTCGTCTGAGGTAGTTGTGTCTTCTTCTGAACAAAATTCCACCACATCAATCTCCCTTTCTAATGATTCAAAGTTTTAAAAATCAATTAGAGATTTACATGCTACACAACAAGAGATGACCATTAGGGAGGGATAATTATTTTTTAAGGGGGTGGGTTAGGGCAATTTTCTGGGGCATGAAATTTCTTCGCACCTTTAGGTCAGGCATGATTTTTTTCAGTGGGAGATAGTTTGCACAAGAGTTCTTATTTCACAACAAAAATCAAAATAATGATAGTAGAAAACACCTGCTCTATTTTCCCCATGACCCGATTACCCCCTAATTGTTCGTCCCTTACCTGAGCCTAGGACAGGAAGTAGACTAAAAAATAAATTGGCTAACTTACGAAAGCTCGTTTCAAAAAACAAAGCTAGTGGGGCAATGTCATTTAGGCATCATTCCTATTAATTTCCCTTTCTGTATTGGATTTCCGACACATCTCTGAAAAAAATCTTTGGTCATGAAAATTGAGTAAAGAGAACTGAGAAAGCTCATGATCAAAGCTTGTGAAGGAAGTACTGCAGGGCACGGGAAAGTCAGATGAAAATTGCGTGATTGCAAAACTCCTGAAATCCGATCGATTATGTCGTTTATCGTCTGGTTATTGGTATTCTAGGAATCTGGTATAGCGGAAGTTGCTGACATCGGATTCTCTTGTATAAACACGTATTTCGCGCCATTTTTGCTACATTTTCAAAATGGCGGACTTCGTTTGTAATGGCCGTCAATAGAGTTGTGTATTTAATTAAAACGAGCATTCTCTCGCAAGTAATACATCCTCACATAAGAAAGCAATTCACCTGTACTGTCTAAGTCCTGTTGCTGAGATTCAGCTCGAATTTCAGTGAAGTTTCGCTTAGGAAGTTCTCCATCCATGTTAGCGAGACCAACAATCTTACTCTCAAGGTTATCGTCCTGCTTGTTAATAAAATGCTTCACCTTCGCGATGCCTAAGCGAATGAAAGCTTCTCTGCGCCTTTGTAAGTCTGCACGATTTAAAAGATAACCAATGTCTTCCTCTAAAATGTCATTAGGTTCGGAGATAATGTCCGCGCCTGCTGATTCGAATATGTCGATCGATCACATAAACCGAAAACCCCTCAGTTGTGTGCAGTCGTTGCGTGACAACACAAATACAGCGTGGAAATTTGAGACTTCGCAAGTTGTCTGCTTGTCAAATCAGCCAAACTAGTAGCGAAACCTGGTCACATTCCCGTACATTCGGACCTTGCAACTCAGAAAAATACAAACTTTGCCTTGACCCAAAAATGAATTTAAGATTTAATATATTTATTTCAGCTTTTCTGGTCATCACCCATAGAATGTTTTACTTCGTTTCAATCAACAGGGGAATTTCACGTGGGAATTCGAACCCCAGTTAACCGTGCGAACATGAGCTAACATGACTCATATGTCTAAGAGAATAAGAGAAACTACTGATAAATCGATGAATTCCCGGAACTTTTTAACAACCTTCAAGAATCTTGGTCGTACAGTAGTATTCAAATACTCTCGACGAATTAGAAAAAAAGTAATTTACACCATTACGGCTTCAGAGATAGTAAATTACTTCAATGTAACTTATGTAGGCCATAGGTTCAGCACGTTTGATTTTCCTCAGCTTTCTTTTATTTCTACTTACTAAGATCACATTATTTGTTTTATCTTAACTTTTCTTACAGCAACGTTTTCGATACACCACTCTCTAAGGTTTTAAAGAGTCTTAATTAATAGTTAACTGCAATGTGGCATAATTCCATCATTTCTCCATGTGTCCCAAAATGAGATGTTTACAACGCTGAAATCTCCCCACTTATGTCACTTATCAAAGTAACCGCACTTTCGTTTCGTAAATACAGGAAAGGCGAAAAGAAAACTATCTTATATTGTATCTAATATATATTTTATACCGTTATAAGAATGTTATGCTGTTAACCAGACTTACGTTTAAATAATATACAGGCTTCTATAAAACATAAATTTACAAACGTCGAGATAAAGAAAATGCAACCGGAAAAAGGACAATGTTCAGTTCAAATTAATATAAGTATTAACGTAATAGTCCGCCCGTCTTTGAGAATGAAAAAGTCCGGCAATGAAGGAATATAATGAAGGCCTGGAAACCGTGACATACAGCACAAGGGGAGATGACATATGTAATGGCAGATCATTCGGATCCGACTTGTTGTTCGTCTGGTGGTGTTTCTGTTGCTATCGCGCTTAATCTCTTTTCTTTCTGGCGTCTGTTACAGAACCACACTCGAATAACCTCTCTATCGATGCCAAGGCTTTCTGCAAGAACCCCAATTTCTTGCGCAGACGGTTTGGGGTTTTTACAGAACTCGTTTTCTAGCGCGCTTTTCACGTTGACCTCGATGGATGTTCTCTTCTTTCGTTTCCGTTCTTGAGCTCCCAGCTTGTCAATGCCGCTTGCAGCGCCCTTGTTACTATCTGCATCCTGCAGCCATTTAACCAGCAAGGGTTTGAGCTTACACATGTTCTTAAAACTCAGTTGCAGAGCCTCAAATCGGCAAATGGTCGTCTGGCTAAACACGTTTCCGTACATCGTTCCAAGAGCGAGACCAACCTCAGTCTGGGAGAATCCAAACTTGATTCTCTGCAGTTTAAATTCCTTAGCAAATTGTTCGAGGTCGTCCGATGTAGGAGTGTCGTCCTGGGATATCAATGGCTCCATCGTAACAATTTCAGCTCAAAGAATCAAGAGAACCAGGAGAGAAACTGAAATATAGTAAGGCGAGAATTTGAGGAATAAATGAATAAATTACTTAGTAATTGAGCAGGCGATGAAGCGTCCCCTCGAAGCGGTTTGTACCGATAAGCGTCATGCGCGAGTTGTTTGGTGATCGTTGTCTTGGTGATTTGAGCAGTGGAAATATGGCGACGGAGGACGGTTTGTTTTCGTACCCGAGTTTTGTCTGAGAGTTCGACGAATGTTGGGAATTTGTTAGAAAACTTTCCACCATGTCTAGCAGGTGAGATTCCAATAATTTGTTTTACTATTTTCTAACAAGATGAAAAGACAGTGATTTTAAACTTCGCGGATATCAAGAAAGTATAAGAAATTTTATAGGTTAACAGGTCAAGTGTACCTTCTAATTTCACAAGTTAGGATCGTGGTCGAAACTGCGCAGTGAATTATAAAAAAAAATCCAAGACACTGTTCATGTCTTCTTTATGCTATTTTTTTTTGTGTGTGAACGTTGTATGTGGTACCTACAGCCTATATGCCAAAACGAGGGGCTGTTGTCCGAAGTTGTCTTACATGTAGTGTTAGCAAAACAATATTATTGATCGTACTTATTTAACAAATAAAGAAGCCTATGCCGTGTATTACACTGTGACATAACACACGATGGGCATTTGAGAACACGAGGGAAATGCAGAAAACACGAGCCGATGGTGTGTGACATTTGCAAACTGGAAAACGTCTGCAGATTGAGCTACAAATAAGTTTTGGCCTGTTTCCTTGATCAGTCTATGAAGGAATCAAAGGGGTCCTCAGTTCTTGACTTGACTCTTAACACTCAACTCTTGATACTCAGTTCTCACGGAAGTTAAGTTTCAAGACAAGAATCAAGACTCAGGGCCATTTAATGGTACTGTACATAAACAACTAAAAAGCTAAGGTTAACCTTCAGGAGCAATATTCTGGTTAATAATAAAAGTTACTGGCCTGCACCAGAAAATAACAAAATTCAATGTACTTGATTTTTTTAGCTATTATGGAAAGCAGTGGGTGGAGTCCCAAGGGGGCATACTTGACCTATTGGAAATTGAACTACCACCTGAACCTGCCAAACCAGAAAAGGTATTTTCTGTTGTATAACATGTTCAATATATAGCGATTTTCAATTGAGTATCAAAAGTGGCAGTTACTTTTTTACTACAAATGAATAAAGGGTGAAAGTTTCTAAAGAAACTGTGGTGCAGCGTCGGCGGGGGTAACAAGGTAATTTGGTTATATCAACTAAGTTGAAAATGTAAATTGGCCACCGTAACGAGTTATAAAGCTGACGTTTTGAGAGTTAGCCCTTCGTCAGAGCAAATGGCGAAGGGCTAACGCTTGAAACGAAGGGCTCTGACGAAGGGCTAACACTCGAAAACGTCAGCTTTAAAACTCATTCTGGTGGTCAATTTACATTTTCAACTTAGTTGATATAACCAAATTACTTTTTTGGCTGAGTAGTCTTATTGGTACTAAGTGATTGGTTTAGTTTTGGTTTTATAATAATATCTCAGAAAATGACTATCATCCATACTGGCCAAACAGGTCATGCTTTTAAATCATTACTTGCTCCGAGAACAAAAATTTGTAGTTGCTATATCTACATTCAATATCACACACTATATAATCCTGATATAACAAATCCCTTCTTAGGAAGTCTCATTACCTGGAATAAATTAGTTTTTTTTTTTCAGCTTGGCCAAATTTGGTTTGGAAATTCTCCAGACTGTATACATGATTACTGTATACTTAACTGTGTGTGAAAATTGTGCTTGTCCATCAATTTTTTTCATAACTCTTTTCTTGACAGGACCGAATTGCAGCTTTTCAAATGTTTGCTGTTATGTACATCAAATATATTCAGATATTCAGAAAAATCGAGGAATGCTATGATCAGGTGAATCTTATGCACACATTGCAGACTTTTTTGTTGAAATTGCATTGAATATCTGTTGCAAAATTGGCCTTGACAACTACTAAATACAGTGGGGTAAACAAAATATTGTTTTTCTAGGTGGTTCATCCTCAAAAGAGACGAATCCTTCGACATTTACTGGATGGAATCATGGGAAGGTACAAAAATAGTTCAGTGTAATTTAAAAGCCTATCAAGTGTATTTTCTGTACGTTAAAAAAAACTTATTTCAGTTCTGCAGTACAAATGCCTTTTGCATATTGATGTAAATAGGTGAGGCACTGGATCCTTATACCATGTCACAAAAACTGGAGTTAAACACTCTCCTGTTGTGTTTTACACCCCTTGCATAAAATCTGAGATAGGTGTTAAGAAATAAACAGAACCCAATCACTACAATAACTACTGACAATGTGTGCTGCTAAAATATCCAAAATGTGTATATGACTGTATGAATTATGTGCCCATTCTGCTGCAGGATTTTGGAACTAAAGAATGAAATGGTGCTTTTGGAATTCTCAGAGTATCATTACTTTGATGATGTGCTGTCAGATCTCAAACTTACACCAGTAAGTAACATAACAAACTATTTTTCACAAGTATTTGTCACATTTATTGTATAAATTATCTTGTGAACGTTCGGTTGGGAATCCTTCTGTGATAAATGGCCAGACTATTAACTTAAGATGAATTAGTGAACTGGACTTTGAGGGTGATGCTCAACGAGTTTGCAGTAACTTAGATTCTGAAAGTTCTCTGAAGGGTCTCTTGGCTGAGACGAAAATGCCATGTCAGACTTGCCACGAACTATTTTTCACAAGTATCTGTCGCATTTAAATTACATAACTACTGTAATTATTAAGCATAAGAAGAAGGTATATTTTAATGTTCATTCCAAGGATTTCAAGGTCCTGGTCAGGAATCTTAAAGATGTTCAAAAAATCTTGATAGGATGTTCAAGTATAGTTCATCTCAGTTCATCTCAATCCTGAATTTTGTTGTGTTTTTTATTGTAGGAAGACATAGAAATTCCTATTCCAAAATACTTCACGTATGAGAACTCTAAAGTGCTGCAAGAACGGGAAAAGATGCTTGGAGGAATACTAGCAAAGATGGGACCTCAAGAAACTACACCTGTGAGTTCAGTTAGTTTTTGCTTTTAGTCATAGTTATTCTTCAGCTGTTAATTATTGCTGTATTCTGTGTAAAATTTGACTGACAACTTGTCTGTGGTTTTTAAAACAGCAAAAAGAAGAGGTACAAATGACACTGGATGATGCTATCAGACTTGTTCAGGTTTGCTTATAACGTTTTTATGAGAAGCTTCTTATTCACAATTATGGTTAAAGTGCCTATGAAATGAAAAATAATTGCAGCTTATTTGACAAATAAGCTGCAATTATTTTTCATTTCATAGGCACTTAAATTAATTGGCAATGTACATGTATAACTACATAAAATATCTATACCCACCCCATGGCTGCTTGCTTAGTTGAAAATTTAAAAGTGAGGAGAGGTCTCTTTGTTGAAGCTAAAATTTTAAGCAAACGTCTGAGCCTACACTGGAAGCAGATATTTTCTAGAACGGTCTTGACTTTCAGTTAACAGCTCTTTGCAGCCATTAGTTGTGAACTCACTACCAATACTTCTCTCTGATAACTGCTATGTGCTCAATTAACTAATGATAGGGGAGTTACTTCAGATAATCAGGTGTGCACTGTGTTAAAAAACTCAATTTTTCATAGGCATTTTTTTAAGGGTTGTGCCATACTAAACTTTGAATATTTTGCTTTATTTTAGGTTCATGAGCGAGCCAGACAGGGAAGGCTGAGAGCAAAATTTATGAGAGAAATCAGGTTTGTTATTTAATGCTGCTTATTTGTAATTTTCAGGAAAGTGTGCTATATTAATTGCCTTTATTCTGAATTAAAGTTAATTAAACAATGATTGCCTTCAGTGTTATTCTACTAGTATTCTACCACAATTACTGTTCTTGTATTGGCTACCTATACAATACTTACGATTTATTCTGCTGCCACAGTGAAATGTCCTGCTGTGTATGGTTGTTTCCAAACTGAAGCTGCTTCTTTTGTTTTTGAGACGTAAATTCTGTGAAGGGATTGACATATTGAAGGGTTAGAATAATTAATACTAAAACAATTAGCTGATAGTTGATTCAGGCTGCACCCTCTTCAGCTATCACATAACAGAAGTCTCTAGCCCATAATCAACCTGAATGGTTTTTGCATGATGCTGACCCTTTTGCTTAAATTTATATTGTATTATTATGTGAATGTACTGCTAATAACACTCTGCTACTTTTATGTACACAATCATAGAGAAACTAGTTCATTTTTCTACAATAAATATTGTATCGCAGACAACAAGAAGAAAGAGAACGACAAGCACAGTTACGCGGAGCTCCAACCATGGATCCTGATATTGCAGCCACAAAAATTCAAAAGGTTATTGGATGTACTGTTAATTTTTGTGTCATTATATCTGTATAAACTTGAATGCATAGAACATTGTTTAACATATTTTCTAGAATGTTGTGTTGTAGTCAGCTGGAGACACTATGATCCATCTTGCAAGGTCTTCCAATACACTGTAATTCTATTAAACTTGTTTTTTAATTTGTTTTCTGGTGTAGGTTTGGAAAGGCTATTCACAGAGGAGAAAAACCAAGATAATGAGAGAAGAAGAATTGATATTTGTGGGAATGGTGAGTTACAGAAATAATGCGTTTTAATTAAAAATGTTCTGTTTGCTGATAAATAGTATCTTAAATATTGTTAGCCTCCAAAACCTGAGAAGTTTGCACAGATCAAAATTATTTGGCCACAAAAATTTAGTGCACAAGAGAGGATATTGAAAGAAGAGTGTATTTAGCACAGTTTGTACACAATTGTTTGCCTCTCAGTCTCAAGCATTTATTTAGCGATTTAGCAAAACTTCAGCTATTCAGTAACATACAATTAACATCTGAATGACCGTGACATTGATGTTCTCTTTAGGCTGCCCCTCCTGATCCACAGGATTGGAAAGACACACCAATGTACTCAGCCACCAAAACTGAGGTATATTGCTCATTTGTCAAATTTATGCTGATATAATTTGCTTATTCCTGACAACTGATTCTTTTTGAGTCTCAGATAATATTTATTGATCTCCTTGTCTAGGAACATAGAAGAGTTGTACAGGAGGAACATGAAAGAGAGTACCAACAGGTTAGTCGATGCCTACATGTTGTCATGGTTACCCCCCAAAATCATCTGTTTGCAATGCGAGACAGTCATTTAGTAAATGTGACTTACAAAAAGCAATGTAGACTTGCACGTCCTTGGTTTCATGTCATAGTAAGGATGTGTCATGTTCCTTGCTGGTATCATTGGCATTTTTGTTGCAAGTAGTATTCAGGTTTGTCCCTATTTCTATGTCATATTTAAACTGTTTTTGCCATTGCTGATCATTCTTTCATACATGTAGGCACTTGTGTCCATTAAAGAGAAGATTCGTGAAATTGAAGGACCAGACATGAAGGAAAACATGCAGGATCAGATCAGGCAGTGGTTTATTGAGTGCAGGTTAGTTTTGCAATCACACTTGTTCAAGATCTTCATACCGGTATTTTATCAAGAAAAATTTTGAGCAGGTGGTTAAGTCTTGCAAGGCTATCCTTTCCAAATTTTTAGAAATTATTGCTCATTTTAACTTACAGTTGTGTTGGAGATGTTAGTAGAGCATTTTGATTTGTAGTGTTATTTTTAGTGAAACACTCTTCTGAGTCTTATTTTTGTTGTTTCCATAAGGAACAAGGGAAGATCAGTTAGAAGATCTGTTCTTGCTCTATGGATGAACTGTTAAATTTGTGTTTATTGTATTTGATTCTTGTCAGGGATAAGACAGGCAAGTTCCCTGACTATCCAGATGACGATGAAGGAGGTTCAGCTGCCATATTTAAAGAGAAAGATCCTTTGGAGGTAATACTATTTGTACTTGTGTAATACCTATATTCCTAAGACTTATGTTTGGAAGATTTGAAGACCATAAATAAAATTCTAATTAAAGGTATTCTCATCAAAATATTATTGTAATACAATCAAATTAGTTTCAGTTGATAAACATCAGAGAACTTGGATAAGAGATTGAATGGAAGGGAAAAATCAGATTGCTCAGCTTGAATGATCAGATTTTGATTTGCTTTTTTGTAAGGAATAATAATTTTTATAGTAATCCTCTTTGATTTATCATTTTTTAGATGGAAAAGGAAGAGGGACAAAAGGTAAACTAAAATGTCTCAATATTCTGCTTATTTGTTATTGTACAGTTGTGTGCTATTTGGATGGAAGAGCTCATTGTGCATTGCAGTCCATGTAATAATTTCACGGGACACCCACAGTCAAAGACGAATTGAAATCTTTAGAGTTCATTTGAAAGATACATAACAAGAACCTCTTGAATTTGACAAGAATCTCATAACCTGTAGGTGGTCTTATCAATGAGGCTCTGGAATAATGTGTCACACAACACTTGAGAAATTCTAATGTCATCTTGGTTTATCTCGTCACAGGATGAAGATGGAGGGAAGAAGAAAAAAGGAAAGGGAAAGAAAGACAAGAAAGATAAAAAAGATAAAAAAGATAAAAAGGGAAAGAAAGGCAAAGGAAAAGGAAAAGGAGGTGATGAGGTGAGAAGAAACACAATCAAAACAGACACTAAACCGTGTTTCACCACATTTCCAAACACTGAGAAGATAATGCAAATGAACATATGAAAGATCACATACAAAAAATTCTTTTCAGGCTTTGATTTATCAACTGCTTACGTTGTGTGCATAACTGTGATGATAAATAATGTCTTCATATGTTTCTCTGCAGTTCAAATATGTGATCTTTCGTATATTCATTTGCATTATTCACTGTGTATGGGTATACTATGAACTCACAATGTGACCAGCTCCCAGATGGCTTGATAGCTTGATAGCTTGGTAGAGCACTGTACAGGTATCACAGAGGTCATGGGTTTGAATTCCGTTCAGGCCTGAATTTTTTTCAGGCTTTAATGTCACAACTGCTCAGGTTGTGTAAATAACTGCATGATCAATTGTGTTGTGTCTTCATACTGAGAAGATAGTTGAAAATGACATGCATGATAGAGTTTTTTTTTGACAAACTTTGGGGTGTTTGGAAATTTGGTCAAACACTGTGAACTATTAATGAGTTTGAAAAGCTAAGTTGAGCTTTTAAATTCAAATTTCTTCTAGGAGGAAGAGGAAGGCATCAAAATCCAAGTTTCAAACTTTGTGCCAACTGTGAATGAGGCAGCTGCTACATACAAAGGTGAGCAAAATTCTAGTCAGGACAGTTGGCAAGTGTTCTAACACTATATGAATAATTAGAAATCAAAACATTTCATTTCTTTTAGATGTGTGGCAGTTCAGAGATGAGACCAACAATTTTGAGCAGAAGCATGATGCAGAATTGATCAAGGAGGCCAAAAGGTAAAATTACAATTTTGTCTTTTCAAGATTTCATTACTTTTCTTGGTCTCGTTGGGATGATTGCATTTCTGGGAGAATGATGTCTAATATTTGTACAAGCTGTTAAATCATGTGTTGTGATACTCTGAGTAGTTCAGCACCAAGACGTTTTAACTGCTTATGACTGTAATGCGCCATTCTGCTGTGTGACGTTTGGTTATTGATGGGGCAATAAGTTCACACCTGAAACCAAGAAGCCAAAAAAATACCTTTGAATTCATCCAGCTCCCAAAACAACACATAAGTGAAATATTTTTTATTTTATATTGCTACTATGAAAAGCCATAAAGTACAGATAAAATAGAAAAAGTGACTTATGTTGGCTGTTGTCAGCTAAATGTTTCTGTATCCCGTTAAAGGATTGAAGTTGATGAGGAAATTCGGAAGCAGGTAGACGAGCTGATGAGACAAGAGCTGAAAAACCTGAAAATGGTTTGTACTTTTAGAGTGCTTTCTTTAAGTAATATTTAACAGCGTGACACTGACTGTAGTGAAGAAACAAGGGGCACCATTTGCGCTAAAAGAAAAGCTAACAAGAAAGTCCGAGTAACAACTGAAGGAGAAGCGTAACATTTTTGGTCTTTCTGTCTTGTAGGCTGTCGATAGAGACAAGGGAGGGAAAAAAGGGAAGAAAGGAAAAAAGAGCGGAAAGAAAAGCGGCAAAAAGGTAAGGTGTGCTTAGAATATGTGAAAGTCTTCTGTTTGTTAACAAGCTGTAGTACATGGCATACTTGGAAACTGAACTATACAATGAGCTGTCCGCTCGGCGCAAACTTTAAATCGTTTCTGTTTTCTTCAGAAAAAGAAGAAGAGTGGAAAGAAAAGCGGGAAGAAGGGAAAGAAAAAGAAGAAGGAGAAGGATTTAACATCTGATAGGTTGGTTCAACATTCAAATTCTCACTTCTTTTTTGTATAATATCCCCTTGGGGGTTTGTTGGTCAAGACGTACCTTGTTTCTGATTTCTCTCTCTTGTGACTGGAAAGGGAGATAAAGGAGGCAGGGGTCTCTTCCCTTACTGCCGGGGTCGGGATGGTGAATGGGGCTTTCACGTCTGCCGTCTCTCTCGCAAAGTGTTTGTTGTAAGACGTTATTCCTTCCTGTTCAAATCATCATTTCACAAAAATTTCACGCTTAATATCAAGCTCAAGGAAAAGATGAAAAATTTCGTTTAGAAAAAACTTGTAACTTATTCTTAGTTTTATTGATTGGTGCAGCAACCAATGATACAACAACATATATTTGTACTAGACGGTACATTGCGGACTTCACCATTTTGTTTTATTTTAGAACCATGGAGTCGCTTTACGAAGAGCTGGTTCATGAAGGGATTTTAGTGCGAGCTCCAAGGATAAGACTAAGCGAATACACTGGAGAATACAGGTAAAAATAAAAGTGATTCCTACATGGCAAGTAATGATAAAATGGTCTAGTTATCGCCTGTTGTTTGACTGTCATTTACGCACTATACAGGACTATTGTGGTATATCTTTTAGCCATATGGTACAGACGAATTTCCGTTAGCGACAATCCCGGACAAAAACGTTGGGACACCAAGAAAGTTCTCCCCTCCCCCACTTACAATGTTGATAATCGAGTGATTTTTTCCCCTTTTGTTGGAAAAAACGCGATGTTTTCCAACATTGATTAGGGAGGATGGGGGATACGTGATCTATCTGAAATGTCCCACCTACTTTTGGCCGGGATTGTAGAACGACTGAACACCCATGCAAAATGACCCACAGTTCAACTCGAAACTCTGAATTTTACTGCTAATCACAACAGTCACGCGACAGTTCCAAACTTACAGTTGGCGAATCGCGCGCGTTCTTAAAGAGCGCGTCACGTCTTGAAGGAGGCGTGAAATTGTCTTCAATTCAATTAATAAAGAGATAAAATACTAAATCAGAGGTTATTTCTGTGTTTTTTTATTGTAGTTACCTTGGTACAACTCTCCGTCAAGCAAACATTGAACCTATGCCGTCCATTTCTGATGTGAGAAGAGTTATCACAGAGTTTGCCATATTGCCATTAGGTAAATATAGAATTGGTAGACAGCTTCGGTTTTCCTATAAAAAAAAAATTATAACACTACAGGGTTGCCACAGTTCAGAAAGAAAAATGTCGTCGAGGTCAGGAAAAATTCAGGCTGTAGTTGTTCGAAGGCTAGATAACGCTATCCACCGGATAACTGAATAAGTGGTAAATAAGTGTTAACAAAACAAAACATGCTATTCACTGAATAGCACTATCTTTTTGTATAACCTGGGCCAAGGAGTTATATGTTAGGTCCCTGTGATCTCAACGATGTTCTTCCTTTTAAAATGAAGAGGGCGGCAAATTTGTTGAAAACTCATGAGTCTAAAATCAATGGACAGGCAGTACGGCTATAAAGGGAGGTGGAGGCCGTTTCCATATCTGATTTTTGATCGGGTATACTTTTTGTCCTCCTATACAGACGCTGTTTGGCCTTGTCACGCAATCTTTCTCCCACGGTGAGCAAAAAGATTGCGTGACGAACCCAAAGATCGCCTGCGTAGGAAAGAAAAAGTCGGAATTTTGAAAAGTGATGTCTGTGGCAAAGACCTCTCACATAAGCACGTGTGACCGCTCAAACTGTAATACAATTGTGATACTTTTTCCTCAGGATCCCAAGCGGTACACGAGAAGGCGCCTTTGGTGAAGTCTGTTCTCGTTGCTGGTCCGCGAGGCGTGGGAAAGAAAATGTTAGTGCATTGCATCTGTACGGAGACTGGGGCCAATATGTTCGACCTGACCGCTGCCAACATCGCAGGCAAATATCCGGGGAAGGCTGGGCTCCAGATGATGTTGCATATGGTATTTAAGGTATGCTTGCGTGATCATAACTTGTCCTTGAAGTAAAATATCAAACACAAGCGATCGTGTCTTATCACAGTTCCAAACACTGAGATGAGAGTTGAAAATACGACACGCATTGGACTTTGAGGTGTTTGGAAGTGTGGTAAAACAAAATTTTTTGAGAAAAAAACTTTGCAAACGACACAAAAATTCTCTAAAATTTGGAAAACTTAGAGACTGGCGAATTTTCGGACTGTCTTCAAATGTTCTGGCAGAGAATTGCCTCCCTTGCCAATAATATAATATGCAAACCCAAATAATTTGCACAGCGTGAAAAGTCCTAAGTACGAGTTTAGCGCTACAGTGTTATTCAGGATCTGTTAGTAGGTAGCGGGCTCGTTTCAGATGACAAGAAAGGTTTACTACTCATTTTTTTATTTACCCTCTACATACTCAACAGGATTGTGTGCTCCAAGTGGTTTGATTTTAAACAGTGCTTATAAGATACCCTCAAACTTTTGACAGGGTCAAGAATAAAGGGCCTCGACAGTACTACTCAGCCCAAGCCCCTCTAATCCTTACCCTCTGTACTTTGTAGTTATTTTCGTTTTGTTGGTGTTTAGGTGGCCCGTCAGCTTCAACCGTCTGTTGTGTACATTGGAGACGCGGAGAGAACCTTCGTTAAAAAAGTTCCCAAGACGGACAAGGTAGTTAGGTCTTAAATAAACTTTTAAATAAATTTATTATAAATTTCTAATTGCCAATGTTTTTATGGCAATCCATTTTTTTTGAGAGAGCCACAAGTTCATTAATTTTGTGACTATTTAATGCCACCTTATTACAATGAAATTGATCGTTTTCTGTCAATTTTGCATCAGCAAGATCCTTGATGCTTTTACCCAATATTTTCAGTTTGGAATATAACATAAGCTATTTTTTTCTCTCTTTCTTGCGCATGTGTGGATAGTATTAGAAAAGGAAAAATGATGATATACACTTTACGAACATCATTTGTTCTCCGAACTCCACTCCCTAACTCTTTTGCAAAAGTTTGATTTTATGTATGTTATGTTTTTCTGTTTGCAGAGTGACCCCAAGCGGCTAAAGAAAGATTTACCAAAGATTTTGAAAACTCTTAAACCGGAAGATCGAGTACTTATTGTGGGAACCTCGCGAATGCCTTTCGGTATCCTTTAAACCTTTTAACTCCCTACTGATTTTACCAGTTAATAGGGAGCTTATGGAAACGGCAACGAGAACGTCGCTAAACAAGAGATTTATTGAGTAGAACAATGGCTGTGCACGTGCGTTATAATTCTTGGTACATTTCTTTGCCGTCCTCTGCAAAACAACAACGTGAAATGATTTAGTCCAGTGTTGTCTGTAGAACGTTAACCACCACAGCTAATTTTATTATTTTCTTTTTCAAATTCACCGCTGCGTTCCAGATTTAGTTTCGTGATAGTTTTGACAGTCATAAACAAAGTAAACAAAGTCATTTTTTAATCAACCTTTTCTTGGGCGTCGCCTTAGTGGTTACTTAAACTCCCTTATTAAGAAATACAGACTGTCTTTATCAGTGCTGTTTTATTCCATGTATTCCTTCACTGGCCCAAGATGGTGAGATCAAACCATTCTGTGGCATGTATCAGAAGATTCTGCTTCTACCCAGACCCGACTACGCTTCAAGATTCTGTAAGTATATACTGTAGTTCTTTTAAAATAATAAATCGAGCGATGAAGTCCTAACACTTATCCAAACAAACGACTTCATTCGTCTTTTAAGACTGGTCAACAAGCTCTCTTCTCATTATGCCAAGGGCTTTATAAGCTCTTGACCAACCATCTCATGACATCGTTTCAAACAGTCCAGTCATAGTGGAGATGGCTGCCAAACGTTCGGAAATAGCGAGAAAAATCATGCTGTAGTGTGTTTCGCTGAGGACATCAGTCTTCTGTGGAAGCTTATAAATGCCCTCCGATATCCGACATTGGACATCCGACATTGAATAGCAAACTTGGACCTTACCCTAACGTCTACGTTTTTCAATATGGGTCGAATCTGGGATGTCAACCTTTTACGTTGTCATGTCGGATGTCAGATATTGTGTGTCAGATGGCACTTATAAGCTTCTGGAGACTTCTCTGAAAACTTGATTATCTCGACATCCATTGGAAGTCAAGTATGTTTTCTGGCCAAAATCTATTACAGACTGGAACAGTCTTCCATTGATTACTTATCGATAGACAAAATTGACGTCCATCATCTCTTATTCCTTTTTTTTATATTTTATTCCATTTTATGTGAGCTTTTCCTATTTATTTTTGTATTTAACTTATTGTTAATCTTGTACTGATGTCACCGAGTGACTTGCAAGAATCCAAGTGTAACTGTAAGAATATAGATTGGCTGTAGTTCTGGTGTTTGCGATCAAACTACCCCTTAGTACCCCTTAAGATGGCGGAGATCAGCATAGCCGAGGCTTTAAACATGAGAGTGCTTTTTTCTTGTGGTTTTAGTGCTGTGGAAAACGCTGATCACAAGGTACGGTGGGCGCGTCACGGAGGCGTTAGATGCGAGTTCGCTGGCTAAGATAACTGACGGCTACACACCAGGTCACATGGTACAAGCGATTCAGCATATTCTTACAGAGAGACGCGTTCAGCAGGTATGTAACGAAAGAAAACAACGAATTGCCTACATTTTTCTACATTATAGGCTTCTTTTTGTACCACAACGAGTATTTTTTTTACTTTGCAAGGGGAAATGCGGTATAAGAATTGAGCCTAACTTTTTCAACTTTTTTTCTGCTCGTTTCCGCCAGCGATGATTCTTGCGTTTTCAAATAGACCATTTCCATTTGTGCCTCTGTTTCAAAACGAGTCTAAGTGCAAAAAGGGATTTGATTTGCATGAAAATGAACCTGTAGGCAGAACTCAGTATCAAAGGCGTGTTTTCGTACGTAGAGGTCGTTTCGACACAGGCAAAAGCAACTCAGAAATGGCCAATTTCGCTGGCGTAGTGTGGACGGAAAAATTTGATGAGTTTTCAGAGAGAAAAAACAGTTTACATTCACGATTCATTTATATGGTCACGGGTACCCGAGACAATACTCCCCTTTAGTTACCCTGGCCGAGATAAATTTTAGCCTATTTCCTTGCAAAATTCAACCAACCAACCAACGGCTTTTTTGTTTGCACTGCAGCTGTCGAAGAGACCCTTGACATCAGTGGAGTTTGTGGCACCTTTGGCTCGTATTGACCCAATTTACAAAGAGGAAGAGGAAGCTTTCAAGGTAATACAAATAATCTCGGCGATTTCTCCTTCGCCTTTTTTCCGTGTTGATGGTAAACCAAAAACGCGAGAAAGAAACGCTTACTCTCATGGTGATATTCACTTTTCCAACCCACCTATCGCAAAAAAGATATACTGTAATTATTTCTGTGACTTTTAATAAGCTGTTTCATTATATGCCTAGCTCCGTGAGCGGGCAAGATGGAGCTATCTTGTTCGGTCAAGATGGCTGGATATTGGCCTCGTTCTTTTTTTGCGTGTTTATGGAACTCGACTTCGTCTCGGTCCATAAACACGCAAAAAAAGAACTTGGCCAATATCCAGCCATCTTGACCTCACGCTTGGTCAATAACCCATACACCTTTTGCTCAAAAAAGTAGGGGAAATAAGCGTGGTGCGGGAAAGGTGACAGGGATAGTTGTTGTATTATTCACCTCGTTATTTTGAGAGACAAATTATACCCATTTTTCCTTTCCAGACATGGTACGCGAAGACACCGTTAGGGAAGAAGCGAGCGAAGGCTGCCGCAGGAGATGACGAAGGAGATAAGAAGGGAAAGAAAGGAGGAAAGAAAGGAGGGAAGAAAAAGAAGAAGTAAATATATTCTAGCAAAATAACAAGAAGGAAAGAATTTTGGAGGTCAGAAGTTCCTATATGTACTGTTGTAAATATGCCGAAGAACGTGCGCCGAGGTAAACTGTATAAAGTGGAATTGTCAACGTGTTTAATAAATGATCCTTTTCGAGTTTGTAAAACGTTTTCATTAAGTGTCGGAAGCCATCCTTAATTGCTTTGGCTTTTTCGATGATCAAAACAGGAGTCTGCTTGTAATTGCTAAAATTATTGTTACAGAACATCCTTAACAAGCCAGGCCGGAACGATCAATGAATTTATTACTGGTTCCATTTCACCCTACAGCAAAAATAGATTTGTACCTTGCTAACTATATTGCGTATGCAACTGCTGTAGAAAAAGGGTTTATATTTGCAACATGTTATAGCATTGTACCTGACCTGAATTAGTTCAAGCCCAGAAAAATATTTAAAAAGCTAACAAAACCTACGTATAGGTGAATTATTTATTGTCCTTGATAGTCGTAATAAATACCAGCGCCGTGATTATGTAGCGCATGGTCAAAGACTTGAGACCGCATCGTTTACAGGGCCTTGACGGTCTTGATGATGTGCTTAGCACTGATGCCATACAAATCAAGCAAGGCATTCCCAGGCCCACTGCGAGGAATTCGGGGCACGGCCAACATACGCACGGTGATTCCAGTCTCCTCTGCCACGGCAGCACAGACAGTTTCACCAATACCCCCTGGAATTACAAAATACAAACAAATTCAAAGGGTGTTCAATGGGGACTTAAATCGTCCCCACTCTACTTTAACAATCCGACAAAAATGTTTTCGCAAATTAGTGGTGACTTACGAACGGTTTTCCGATTCGCATTGACCAATCAAGAGAGAGCGAAGCCCCCGAAGCCCAGCGTGGCGAACATGATATGTAGAGTATGCAAATAAATATATGAAAGATCTTTTGCATCATTTACCTTCTACGGGTTTATTACGAATTCGCAAAGTGACCAGCTCCCAGATGGCTTGATAGAGCACTGCACCGGTATCGCAGAGGTCATGGGTTCGAACGTTGAGGCCTGAATTTTTCTCAAACTCTAATTTCACAACTTGTGTTAACAGCTGCGATGATCAATCAAAAATTCATTTGATATGTAAGGCCGCTTAGCAAGTACCCACGAAAATCAGAGGCTCGGGGATTGTTCGAGTTGTTTGGACATAAGTTTCAAAAAGGCGGGAAAATGTTGCAAGGCTGACGTTTCAGAAGAAATGTCACACATTTACCTTCAATGTAGTGGTCCTCTACTGTCAAAATTTTGCCTCCAACTGCCTTGGCGTGTTCAATGATGGCAGCTTTATCGATTGGCTTCAGGGTGAAAGGATCCATGACTCTAATATGGACCGGCGTGCTTTCCTTGGCAAGCTCGTCAGCCGCCTTCAGTGCTTCGATCAGAGTGACGCCAGCTCCGATAACAAGCACAGAATCACTGGCGTTCTGACGAACAATCTACGAAAAGAAATAAGAGACTTTTCTAGACAAAAGCAGGAATAACTATGTTGAATTATTACCACCCTGACAAAGTGTAGTCAGCGCAGGGGAGAGAATCTTTCTCATAAAATATCAAGGAGGTAAAATACGCTATTAGTCATACGAAAGTACTCTTCTGGGGCCCTGCATAAATATAGAAGTCTAAAACGTTTGTAACATTACCTTAGCTTTTCCAATCTCAAAGGATTCATCATTGTCGTAGACGATAGGAGTGTCGCCCCGTGTGGCCCTGATATAAGCCATGTCTTTGTAATTCGCTGCTAATTCAACAGCACGTTCACACGAGACACCATCGCTTGGGTAAAACACCACACAGTTGGGAATTGAACGGAACATACCAAGGTCCTCTAAGGCCATCTGTGAAGGTCCATCCACACCTGATGAGCAAAAGCAGTAAAAATCTTGTGGTTTGTAATCCGTTTTAATCTTCACCATTCTAAACCATCCTTGATCCTTTATGGTTTACTACTATTTTTTTGGTGTTTTTCTATCTTAGTAAACTAAAATTTCAGGTTTCCTTCAATTTAAAGATAATTTTATACGTGACCAACCCAAAATTCCATGACTAACCATCCTTAGATGAGCTATTGGGTACCCCCTCCCCTCCCCCCGTTGGGTAACGCAGAAAATCCAGGACCTCTTTCCAGGAAAAAGTGAGAAAGCTAATGCATTTCCTGGAATTATTTCCGGCAAAAACTCCTAAAATAAACACGGGAATCTCGAGAGTTAAGACACGCTTTCAACTGATCCTTTTAGTGCATAAAATAACACCAACCAGTCCAGGGTGGAGGGGGTAGGTCGGGGAGATTTTCCATGTATAGGGTTCGTTCTTAACAGGACACCCCCACCCCACCCCTTAACTACTTTAAGGTGTATTTAGAACTTCTCCTTTAATATGGGTAATTAAACGACAAGGGAATGTCCAATTGCTGAGCTTGATAGCAGTTTAAGAAAAAAGAAGAAAAATCAGGGCAATGCCTCCACTTACCAATGGACACACCACAGTGAGATCCACAGAAGTTGGCAGAAGTCTGTGAAACAGCAGCCATTCGAAGATGGTCAAATGTGCGAGTGAAAAAAGCGGCAAATGTACTTGAGAAGGTGATGGCACGTCCGCGTGCAGCACATCCCATGGCAACACCAATCATGTTCTGTTCAGCAACAAAGCATTCAATATGCCGACCAGGAAATTCTTTCCTGTAGTTAAGGGAGTAGGTGGAGTTTTTTGTGTCTCCATCCAGGGCAATGACACGCTCACAGGTTTTTCCAAGCTTTATAAGGCCATTGGCATAGGCCCGACGAACAGCAACCTACAACAAGTAGAAAATAACGAGATCAAAGGGGCACTACCGTGAATTATTTGTCTGATTTTTTAAAATTTCATTTTAAAAAATGCCAAAAGCCGATAGACAAAACTTAATAACATCAAATTTAAATTAAAAAATGGTCTGATTCTGTTAAAATTACTCTGCTAGTTGACGGAAACTAAAAACAGGAACTATAATAAGCTGTCTATGTACAAGGTTTAAATGTCAGATGTTAATTTCTGCCTAATCTCAATCCCAGATCTCCCACGGCCACATTTCAGCATCAAACAGAGTGAGATCTGGGTACAAGACTACTTCTGCCCTTGTGTTTGAATAATTTGCTCTCTCCTCAACAGTTAGCTTAAATGCCATTAAAAGTGCTTGGCACCATTTTGAATGAAGTAAAATATTGTAACGTTTCCGAGGGTCAAGGCAAAAGACCAAAGTTGCCCACAAAGCTCAGCCTTTGTTAAAATCCAAACAAAATTTGGTGTCTGTCTCAGCACTCACGCACTAAAGTGTTCATACAATGATAATGATAACGATAACAATATGTACATAAAGAGGGGTTTCATTAACATTTTCAGCAAAAGGGCACCTGATTTTCCCAGGCACACAATTAATATTTTGAACTGAACTTCTTTACCAGAAGATCTTTCCTCAACATGCTCAAACCAGATGGTCAAAATTAATCTTGTTAACCTCACAGCCAGTCAATATGCCCAATGCCCTCTCACCTCAATGAATATGCCCCCTGCCATTTTGAGTCATAATTGTGTTTTAATTTTTCACTAGGGATGCAGCTATAAAAGCACCAAGTTTTCTCATTAAACAATTCAGCTTTCATTTGGCACCTTTATAGTTACCACAAGTTGTTATTTTTAAGTGAACATGTTTAAGTGAACATGTTAAAAACTTTTTTGCTCTTTTTTACTTCCTTCAAGCACATTCTAACTTGAATATTGTTGCAGCCACCCCCGCCCCCCCTTTTAAACCACACCCAGAATTTCTTCAGTAGGTTACACCTACAACTATGAAGCACATGTCTACAACCCTCTCTGAAACATTAGTGCATAACTGTTATGTATTCTTGGTCAAAATGGTACTACAAGCTAAACCTGTTCTAAGATATTACCTAACAGTAATTACCTACCTTGTCTTCTTTTTTGTAATTTGGTGGCTCTGATAGTTTAACAGTGAGATCAACTTTTGGAGCATCATCATCAATTACAGACGGAGGCCTCAAGGGGAACGTTTCATCGGCTATGAGTGCTTTAATTTCTTCCACAGCCTTTTTGCCTTTGTCGCCAAGGGCTTTTCCATGATAACCGTCCAGATCTTCAACTCCTACAATAGATAGGTGAAGTCTGAAAATTAACTTCTGCCAAAAATCTCTTGCATGGTTTTCTCTCATGGGGCAAGGCAGTACTAACATTTTGTAACTAATATCTTTCTCAAACCTGAACTTCTTTAAAAATGAAAATACCGAAACATTGTTTAACATTATTGCATATTTTTCATGTTATATTTGACAAATTGATGTCAGTTTCTCACGCATCTGTCCTGTGCATAAATAATCCTGTCCTGCAATAAATACTATAAGAATACCACTGACAAGAACTAGCAGCCACTCTTTCTTGTTAACTTTCTTAAATTGCATTTAACAGCATTGAAAGTAGCTCTCGATCAACTACTTTTACAATGTTATGAAATTCATTGACAATAACAGGACAGACACATGACAAACTGATGTTTATGTGTTCTTTACAACTACAAATTGTCCAATTTCTCTCATTGATGCATCAAATAAATTATTTCATACGTCTGTCCCCATATTGACAATGAAAAATTAATTGTAAAATACTTCCTTTGTCCTTGTTTAAGCGATCTTTAAGATAACAAACTTTTTTACCTGGAACACCTTTTCCTTTGTAAGTCTTTGCTAGAATAGCAGTCGGACATCCTTTGCATTCTTTGGCTTCATGGAATGCGCGGCAGACATCATCTACCTCATGGCCATCAATTACAATAGTGTTCCACCTAGAGAAAGTACCAGTTCATAAGAGAGAAGGACTGTGCTAAAAATGGCTGAATACTTTGCTGGAATTATGGTGAAAAGTGGAGATATACGTCAAATCCCTAAAATGTACATGCACATTAATATAATATCTGATATTTTGTATTTATTTTGTCTGGGAAATTTTATTTTTAGTAGTGAAATGTCAGGGAATTTTGAAAAGTTACACTTGTGGAAAACTTGTTATGGAGAGGTGGCCCAAGTTTGTTTTTGATCCACCCTAGTTAAGAGGTACAAATTCCAAAATCTAAGGGAAGAAGAGTGACACAAAGGCAATTGACTATATTTGTTTTTCCGTGTCACATTTTTGAAGAAATATGCTAAGAAGTGTGTAATAACTATGTTACATGTATGAAAATATGATCTTTTAACCCTTAAAAGCTAAAGATTGCATTGAGCCAAACACTCCAGTTGTCCAACTCTATTTTAGAGTATATAGCATTCAGCCCTGGATGCAAGGCTAGTTTATTGCACGGTTACACCAATTCCATGGCTTTAAACTCGCAAGAACCCATTTAAACACCTAGAGAGCTACTGTAGATCAGACGGCCTTGCTGAAGAACATGACGTATTGTACTTGCCAGGGCTTAAACCTGGACTGCTAAATCTAAAATCCAGCATACTAACCATAATAATAAACCATGATAAAAAACCTTGATAAAATTATGCATGCAGTGTACATTTAGCATGATTGTCGCCTTTTAGGAACCACACAAATAATAGCAGTGTAATTTTCTAGCAAAAAGAATCGATTTTAATGATGGATCCACTCACCCAAAAGCTTCTGTTCTCTTCTTGTAAGTATCAAAGTCATGTTGAAGCATGGTAGGGTCACTCTGCCCAAGACGGTTGATGTCAAAGATGGCACAAAGATTGTCCAGTTTGTAATGGCTTGCAAAGTTCATGGCTTCCCAAACAGACCCCTCAGCTGACTCTGCATCACCAATCACGCAGAACACACGGTAACTGAGAAAAAGGATTAAGAGCTTCAGACAAAAGAGACAATAAATTATGCCATCTGCAGCTGTGGTCATTTGACCAAATTCTTAAATTATAAAAGATGTTCACATTATGGATTATAACTTAACGAAAAAGCATATCAAAAATACCAAAATTACAAGTTCAAGTCCCCTGGCATTAAAGAGAAAGTTAATACAACAGTTTGAATTTTTGGGAAATTTAGGACATGCATGGAACATGTTGCTGGAGAGCGAGTTTCTACTCTCCAACAACTTTTTCCATACAAATCTTCTCATTTTTTTACAAATTCAAGCCAAAAAATCTCATCCTTTAATGTAAGGGGCCTCAGACTTTCTATTTTCGACATCCTTTTTCTATTTCTGTAAATCGTTGAGTTGTAGCCCAAAAGTTTATGAAAAAAAGGTCTTAGATGGCTTAGCTGCAAAGGGCCTTTTGAGCTGAATTTGTGTTCCCTAATAATTCAGGTTCAAATCTCCTTGGTTATTTTTTCAGGATAAAATCAACCAGCATCCCAAGAGGGTGCTAACCTGGGCTCTGCAGGAAAAGAGAGGACTTGATAAAGAGGATGAGAACCAACACAGAACGGCAGAGAAAGAACAGACAGCCTTGGGGTTTATGTCAAGCAAGGAGGCAGCAGTGGTTACGCTTTCCAGCTCATTACTCCTACATGTCATGGCAAAAAGTGAATAATTCAGGTTTATTAATGGGGTATTGCCTCTAGAAAGGGTAGATATTTAAGACTGGAAACATATTAGGAAGGGTGCACTTATTTAGTTCTTCCTCTTAACAGTTCTTCAAACTGGAAGTATAATTTCATCTATTCAGAATACCTTTATACAGCTGATATAATTTCCCCATCTTTACACTTAGTGCTGCAATTAAACTAACATTCACCTTGCTTTGTCAAAGTACTTGCCAGCATAAGCCATGCCAGCTGCACAGCTCAAGCCTTGTCCAAGTGAACCAGTAGCAAAGTCAACAAAGTCTAGGCGCTATAGAACAAAAGCAGAACACTTGACTTACAGTACATTCGGGGAGGTGTTATTTTCATAATATCATGGGTGACAAATTACTCCTTAAATTTGGCGCGAAATTTCAGCTGTAATTTATAATTTCACATGTGAAATTATAAAATTGCTATGGCAACGCTTCCGTAACCCAGGATTGTGAGCGTAATTTGTCACCCATTATATTAAAAGGTAACCAAATGGTATACTCGTGAAA